>Ga0065721_10048667_pt1 | contig 239668 bp, 201 predicted proteins | sample Mesricmetagenome_FD_59108 | JGI IMG/M metagenome (GOLD analysis project Ga0065721, IMG submission 59108) | Mesophilic microbial community from rice straw/compost enrichment Sample: eDNA_1 v2 (version 2) | ecosystem: Engineered > Solid waste > Grass > Composting > Bioreactor | place: USA...
ATACCGAGAGAAGGCATAAATCGATCGGCCGGATAACACCCGACGAAAGGTTCTATCAGATAATCAAAAATGTGTCGTGATTATATCTTAAATTAGTGCAAAAGTTGTCCAGCAAATAGGGAGTATCATAGATCATCGGTCAGTAATTTACCGACGCGGCCTGCGGCTCCTAAAATTAATACCGTCATTTTCTCCTTGTTTTTTATTGTACCATCGCTGTCATTTTTGGTCTTTGCAGATGTACAGGCTGATACATTTATCCCGATAAGTAAAAGCAGGGCCAACAGTATGTTTACCTTGCCTGTAGTTCTAAAAATTGAATTTTGGCTTTTTTGCAACCAACGCCCCTCGCTTGATATTTTAATCATCATATATTTATTTGTGTTGTCCATATTCATTGGTTACAAAGTTCGCGGAAAGCAACTAACAGATCGTATACAGATTACTGATTCTGCTACCAATATTACGGATAGATGGAGCTGACGAAGTAGGATATTGTTAAAGACAGGTCTTATTTATCCAATCCTTTTTCCTTTAGCCATTTGGACATCAGATCGGCAACCTCCACATTGTTCAGGTCTGAAAAGGGAAAATGCGTATTGCCTTTGAGTCCTGCTTCGGGCAGATGGACAACAGTAACATCCCCGCCATGTTTGTTTACGGCATCCCGCCATAACCTTGCCATCGCTAAGCGTGCACGCCACCCGTCTGCACCGGTGTTGGGAGATAGCTTTTCGGGAATGAAGTCTCCATAGTAAATGATGATCGGGATTTTTGTAAGTTTCATGAACTGGTCCATCGGGACCGCTTCGGCCTCCAGTGCCCCGGCCGAGCTTTCAATGGGCGTCGGTACTTCGCCTTCGGGAAATATAAACATGCTACCGGGTTCATAGGAAACGATAGCCTTTACATTTTCATTTTTCGTCCGGGTGATCCATCCCATTCCCCCGCTATGGGAGTGGGTCACAAGAATCGCGGGACCGATCTGATCGAAGATCGCCGAAGCTGCATCGGTATTCACGGCGTAATCAATAGGCCCGATATTGGGGGTCATGGAACGGAAATACTGGTTGAGCGTACTGGAATCTTTGGCAAATTGCACTCCTTCATTGTATTCCGGCCAAACGCCGACACGGAAGGTATTAAACCATTGCTGCTCATCCGGTGTAGGTTCAACAGTTGCCGCCACCGTACTGCGGCCTGCGTTTCCTCTTCTGGGCTGATCAATCACATATACACCAAAACCACGGCGCAGAAAAATATTCTGAAAACCTTCCCGTCCATCAGGCGTTGTTTCCCAAGTTTTCGAAAACTGTCCTATTCCGTGCCACATCACTAAGGGCAGCTTTCTCGCATTGGCCGGAATCTGATAAAAAACATAGGCATGGTCGCCGTGAAAGGTCTGATCCTGCTCTGTCGGTTGGGAAGGATCGTAGGTCCCGGGAGCGGTTATTACGGTTCCTCCGGCAGCAAAACTGCCCTGTTCTTTAAGGACGATGTGGTCGCTCGCTTTATTTTCTTTTTCGTTTCTGCATCCTGTAAAAATAATCAGTGCTGCAAATAGGACTGTCAGTTTTTGGGTTATTTTCATTTTTCTGATCGTGTGTTTAAATTCTTATTTTTCTGCTATCTTCTCCATAACATCCAACCGTGCTTTCTTAGGGTCGGGAGTACCCAACGCCGTACCGTCTGCACGAAATTCAAGTAAAGTCTCCTTTTGAGGATGGTAAACAGGCCATTCGGGCAAACCATCGCCATTGGGATTTCCGGTTTTTGCAAAATTTGCCCAATAGGTATTCATCATCCTGGCAACCTCCTGATCTTTGGGTGAAACAGAAGCTCCACCGCGCACCGTAAGGTTATCGAACACGTAGGGGATTTCGGATGCGTGAGCTGCCCCATAGCGCATACGGTTTTTCATGGAATCGGCAACATAGGAGAACAGGTAGATATAGGCAGGACTGCCCTTGGCCGTAAAGGCTCTCGCGGTGAACCGTGCCGGTTCTGCCCATACCTTATCCGTATTGACCATGGTCAGCATCTCGGCAAATTCCGTCGTTCCGTCCGGATCATATGCGGCAATCGCTTCCTCCTTATGGTTCCCGAATAAAGACAGCAATTCTTCCTTCGAACGGGCATTGACAAAACCGGCCGGTACTTCAGCACTATTTGATCCGATGATAATGGGAACACTTGGCTGCCGGCCAGTGTTGTATGCGCTCTGGGCCGTTTCTACCACCAGTTTACCGTCGAGGATCGGGCCTGAATAGATAGGCAGCCCTTCGGGGCCATCACTTTCTTGTCCGCTGTCTACTATCTCCTCCACACTTAAGGAACGCAGCTTTGCCAGCGCCGCCGCATCGGTTCCCTCAATGCCGTGCTTACGGGCAAAGTTTATCCCAATGGTTTCCGCTGAAACGGGGTAATAAGGATCTGCATTTTCTTTGTTTATCGGTCTTCCCGTAAGGACGCCATCCCGGCCGCCTCCGGATTCGATGATCGCTTTATGGAAAAGACCTTTGGCCGCTGGTATGGTCAACAAGGAATGTACGGAAACACCACCGGCAGATTCGCCAAAAATGGTCACATTGTCCGGGTCACCTCCAAATGCCGCTATATTCTGCTTTACCCATTGGAGCGCCGCAATTTGGTCCATGTAGGCATAACTGCCTTTGGGTTCTTCGGGATGCTCGGCGGAGAGGGCCGGAAATGCAAAATGCCCCAGTCTTCCGAGGCGGTAATTGAAGTTTACCAGAATAACTCCCTGTCCGGCAAACTGATTTCCCGAAGTTTCGGGAAAGGAACTGCCACCGCCTACGAATCCGCCACCGTAGATCCAGACCATAACGGCAGCTTTGCTCCCTGTTTAGCGTTAGAGGGACGCCATAGATTTAGAAAGAGGCAATCTTCCGATGTGTTTTCCCGAATGGCGCCGTCTGTCCGGGGCCAGCCCGCCTGGGCACAGTCCGCACAGAATTTGCTTGCGTCACGCACGCCTTCCCATGCCGAAACGGGTTGCGGCGGCCGCCAGCGGTATTCACCTATCGGGGCAGCGGCATAGGGAATCCCCTTGAAGCTTTCGACTTTTCCTTCAGTTACGCCCTGTACAACCCCGGAAGCCATGCGAACAGTTGGCCCTCCGGACGGATCGGGATTCATCGCATTTTGTTGTGCCAGCACATTCAAGCAGATTGTGATAGCCAATCCTGTTAATATCTTTTTCATATTGATTTCATTTTTCTTGATCGGGTATTTCTTATCCGCTCATTTTGATAAACTGATAGCGCTCTTGTTCATGTGATAAAACAAGTTACGGCAATGCAAAAGCCATAATGGAGCCCGATGGATGTTCTTTTGTACCTCCCACTCCCAGCGCAACGAACTGTTTCCCGCCAATAGAGAATGTGCAGACATTGGCGTTGTTAGCAGCAGGTAAAGATGTTTCCCAAACCATTTTGCCCGTATTCTTGTCAAATGCCCACAGTTTTTTGTCGGCAGCGCCACTGATAAATACCAATCCTCCCGCTGTTACCATTGGACCCGACCGGGCCAGTAATCCGGTAATTGGGCCGCCCTTTTCCTGTAGCTTTTCATCATTTCCCACGGGAATCTGCCACGCATATTCTCCTGTTGAAAGATTGAGTGCGCTCAACGTATTCCAAGGGCCTTTCATTGCAGGATTTCCACTCGGGTCGGACCAAGTTTGGTAACCCGTAATGTTTCCGTACCGCACAGGTGTCCTTTCGTCAGCTTTCCCCTCTTTTGCCGGTGTCGCCCCGGTAGCCTGGCCACCTTTCTTGTCGTACAAAAAAGCAATGATAGCCTGTTCTTCATCTGCGGTTAATACCCCTTTATAGGCAGGCATCTGACCACCTCCCATCCGTGTTTTTTCAAGCGCTTCTTTTTCTCCCATCTTGTCCTTGATATCTGCCAATGCCGGGAATGTAGGAGGAACTCCTTTCATTTCAGCGCCATGGCACGCTGAACAATTTTTCAGGTAAACAGCCCGGCCCGTTTCAAAAATGGAATTATCGCGGGCAGCAAAATGTTTATCAAGATCAACCATGGTAATAATTTCCGGCAAATTATTGCCTCTGATATACAGGTATGATGTGTTAGGGTCATAGGCTGCTCCGCCCCAATTCGCTCCCCCTCTTGTGGCAGGCAATGATAATGTACCTTTTAAATCCGGAGGGGTAAACAGCCCCTCATACCTTACCGACCTGAATTTTTCCAGGATAGCATGGTGGTCTGTATCGGAATAATGGTTCAGATCATCCTCGGTCATAGATTGCTTCACAAACGCTTTTGGTTTCAGCGGAAATGGTTGGGTAGGCCATGCTTCTTCACCCGGCATGTTTGAAGCAGGCACTTTTCGCTCTTCCACAGGGTAGAGTGGCGTGCCGGTTTCACGGTCAAGAACAAACACAAAACCGTGCTTGGTAACCTGCGCGACCGCATCAACATCTTTTCCATCTTTTTTTATGGTCACTAAATTCGGCGGCGCGGGCAGATCATAATCCCAAAGATCATGATGCACAGTTTGGAAATGCCATTTGTAGTGACCGGTAGCAGCGTCTAAGGCGAGGACACAGTTGCCGAAAAGGTTTTCTCCTTTTCTGTCTGCACCATAATAATCATAGGAAGGTGATCCGAGTGCCAGGAAAACCATACCTCTTGTCCTATCAATACTCAACCCTGCCCAGCAATTGGCTCCACCCGCATATTTATACGCATCGGGCGGCCAGGTTTCATAGCCGGGTTCACCTGGGTGGGGAATGGTGTGAAAGGTCCATGCTAATTTTCCCGTCTTGCAGTTATAAGCTCTGATATATCCGGGAGGAGCATTATAAGCATCCGGTGTTCTCAATCCGACAATGATCAAATCTTTGAAGATCCTTCCCGGGGTTGAAAGCGAAAGTGAAATTTTTTCGGGATCATCTCTTACCCCTTCGTTCAAATTGACTCTCCCATTAGTTCCAAACGAAGGGATGATCTTTCCAGTTTTTGCATCAATCGCCATCAAATAATTACCCGAAGAGTACAATATCCTTCGATCATCGCCACTTTCCCAATAGGTAACGCCTCTGCTCGCGGCACTGGGCTGTCCTTCCTCTATCGTCTTACACGACCAAATTTCTTTCCCGGTAGCCGCATCGATAGCATAAACGGTCTGCTTACCGGAATTTACATACATGACGCCATCAACTATGATAGGATTGCTTTGACTCGAGACCGGATCCTGACCTTGTGGTAAATCATCCATTTGGAAAGTCCATACATTTTCCAATTGGCTTACGTTAGACACATTGATCTGGTCCAGCGATGAGTAGCTGGAACTATGTGCGTCGGCTTTGTAGTCAGACCATGTATTATCGTGCTTGTCGGTAGATGTACAACCGGCAATGCAAAGCGAAATGCCCGTGATGCAGAGGAAAAGGCTTCTGCTATTAAAAAGTAATCTATTCATTTTGATTTTCGTTAACATCCACATCAAATTTTATCCGCTATTGCTTTGATTGTGGTGCTGACTGTTGGTTGTTATCGCCATTCATTTTTACCGGACGCATCAAACGGGAGAACGTCAATGATCCCATTTTCCATTCACCGTTTTCTTTAATATATACTTCGGTTACCATAAAAGGATTAGTAACAGTATTGCCGCCGACTACGGCTTCCAGATCGATGTCATTTAAAAGTATGGCAGTATTGCCTATGAAGTTCACGGTCACCGAATAGACTTCCGCTTTCTTGTACCAGATGCCCCCGCTTTTGATGACATCCAATTCCTGTTGCTTTCCCCATGATCCGCCCATGTGCACAAACATGGATTTCTCGTGAAAGAGATTGTCCAGTACTTCCACATTTTTATCGGCCATCCATTGCCACTTGTCTTTGGAGAGCTTGATGATTTCCTGATCGGCAGCAGATTGCTGTGCAAATGATGTCTGTACACCCATAATGATGAAAAATAATGCGATTGTTAATGCTTTCATAACGATATTGTTTATAGTTTTATAATGGAAAAAATTATTAGTGACATTTTTCTGTTTACCTTTTCATCTGCTCTTTCCAAAAATCTACGGCTTTGTCCAACCAGCCAGCTGCATCCGTACCTGTTCCAAGGCCAAACCCATGCCCCGCTCTTTCGTACCGCTCATACCGAACGGTAACACCTGCATTTTTTAGATTTTCGGCCCGTCTCTCCATAACGCGGACATTGGCTATCGGATCATTGGCGCTGACGGTTATAAACGTAGGAGGAAAATTCTCACTGTATAAAGATTGACCGGTATAGGCGATAACTGCGGTTGCGGGTTCAGGATAATTTCCCTGAACAAAGGCATTAACGCCATAATAGGCTATATTGCCCACCATTCTTGCACCTGCCGATCCGCCCCACAGGGAATAGTTCTTTGTGTCTACCTTTAATGTAGAAGCGTTGTCAAAAATGAAACGTATTGCCTGAGCAAGGTCTTCCGTCGCCCATTGCTCACTGCCGATCCTGTAGCGGATAACAAAGGCGTTCAGTTTCTTTTTGCTGATTTCCGAAGCCAGTGGAAGCCCTTCGTGCAGTGAGCCGACATAGGAAAACCCGCCCCCCGGGCAGACGATGGCAAAGGGCGCATCCGGATCCCCACGATAGAAAAATAAACCCGTATTGCTTTTACGGGGATCCTGTTTTATCTGCTGCTCGTTATAAAAGCTGTAAAAAACAGATTTGTTGTCGTTCACATCATCGATCAAACGGTTTAATGCCGCTACCTCTTCTTCCGGATGAACAGCATTGTGGTAGGGCATCAACGCACCGATATTACTGATCGGTGTATTGTAATAGCGCGTATTATTGTCGCTCGGCAGCAGCAGTTCGCCAAACCCCTTAAACGCAGGATGCTCTGCAATATCCTGAACAAGATTATTTATTGTTAGATGCGTATCCATGGATATATTGGCTTCAGTTTCACTTCCATTGTGCGGCTCATCATAGACGGATGCATCGGGGGAACTGCAATTTGCAGTAAATACAGCAAACAATAATATGATGTGATAACCTATCATTCTCATCTATTTACGTTCCTCATCAATAAAAGGATGGTTTATCCCATTCGGTGTCCGGTTCGCCCACGCCCAGGCTTTTACCGACAAAACGTTCGTCTCCGGCCATCACGATGTCAACGATCAATTGGGAAACTGCTTCCCGGGTAACCTGAGTGCTTCTGAAGGGATCTCCTTTTTCCGTCAGCACATAATCCCGGTTACCTTCCTGGTCATAGAGCCATGTTAACCTGAGCAGGGTATAATCGAGCCCCGAATCCTCTATGGCACGCGCAGAGTTTATCTGCATCTGCATCCGAGGGGAACTACCGATCATTCTTTTGTTCCAACGGCCAAATTCTCCGGGAACCTCGTCATAAATACCGAGGATGGAGGCTCCGATGACACGTTTGACTCCGGCTTTATTCATAGCCGCTATAATGGTAGCGGTAGACCGGTCATCGCCCAGATCATTGACGTAGACGATGTCAACCCCGTTCATAGCACTGCTCAAAGCATCCGGATCCTTAAAGTCTCCGTCCACTAATTTTACCCTTTCGGATTTCTCTTCTTTCAAGCGTGCATTTGCATTCTTTGCATACAGCACGAGATTATATGGGGTCTGTGCAAGAAGGTCGGCTGTAAGCAATCTTCCGATCCTTCCCGCCGCACCTAATATCAGTATGTTCATTTTACTCCTTTTATTAATTAACCAAACCTATTTTCTTCAGCCAATTTTGTACCTCTGCCTGTACCTCCTTTTCTTTTTCGCCTTCCATCACGTATAAAATCCCGTCTCTTTCCACACCGCCTTTGGTAGAAAATCCTTCCAGTATTTTACTCTCCGGACACAGTTTCTTTACCGTTTCAAAGCTGCTGCCAATCCCGTAACCTGCATTGGTATTAAATGGAACGACCGTTTTTCCGTTCAGATCGTATTGGTTCAAAAAGCTTTTTATCGGTGGAGGTAACTGCATACCCCAGGTTGGAAAACCAAGAAATACCACATCGTATTGATTGATCTCCTCGATCTGCGTTTTTAACGGTGGCAGATAGCCCTGGTCATTTTCCTTGGACACCTGCGCTACGATCTGCTGGTAATTTTCCGGATAAGGTGTTACCAGTTCCAATGCGACAAGATCGCCGCCCACTTTCTTATGGATGATTTCCGCAACGGCTTTGGTATTCTTTGTGCGTGAGAGGTAAACGATCAATATCTTTTTTCCCTGCAACGAATCACTTTCTTCCGTTGACGGTTCTTCTTTTTCTATACCTGGCTGTTCGGCCCGCGAGCAGGATGTCATTGTAAACAGGAGCGTACATATCATCAACCAATGTGTTGTTAACTTTTTCATCTCTAATACCTTTAGATACAAATTTCCTAATACGTTCTGATTATTTTGGTATACAGATTACCGAAATTGCTACCAATATTACTGATTGACCTTACATCAGCTGACAGAACATAAAAAAAGCAGGAACGATGTCCCTGCTTTTTCTTGCTTGTTTGTTCTTTATTAAATTACCTGCCTTAATCTCGTCTATTGCAGATTTTTCTTAAAAAACGCTTCCAGTTTTTCAAATGGAATGATATCCATTTTGTCATAAAGATCCACATGTGCCGCACCGGGAATTATCATCAGCTCTTTTGGCTCGGAAGCCATTTTGTAAGCATCTTCGCTGAAATAACGTGAGTGTGCATTTTCTCCCGCTATCAGAAGCATTGGTCTGGGCGAAATCTCTTTGATGTAAGATAAAATCGGCATATTCATAAACGACAGGACATTGGTTGCAGTCCAGGAGCCGTTTGAGTTGATGGAACGGGGATGAAAACCACGCTCCGTTTTATAATAGTCGAAATAGTCCTTTACAAACTGCGGTTCGTTGCCTTCTATTTTCTCAGGCAATCCCTTCGGTGCTAAAGCCGGTGTCCCGTTCTCTGCATCTTTCCAACGTTGTTCGCCCAATTGTTCCAAAGCCTTGGTGCGCTGTTCAGGAGTGGTGGCGTCAAAATAACCTTTTGCATTTACTCTCGACATATCGTACATGCTTGTGGTAGCAACGGCTTTCACACGCCTATCAACAGCGGTTGCGTTCAATGCAAAACCGCCAAAGCCACAGATTCCGATGATACCTATTTTATTTCGGTCAACATTTTTCTGTGTACCGATAAAATCTACGGCCGCACTGAAATCCTCGGTGTTGATGTCAGGCGATGCCACGTGACGGGGTTCGCCACCGCTTTCCCCTGTATAAGAAGGATCGAATGTCAATGCGACAAAGCCACGTTCCGCCATTTGGTTGGCGTACAACCCGGATGACTGTTCTTTTACCGCTCCGAAAGGCCCGCTGATGACAATTGCCGGTAATAGTTCGCTTCCGTGATTTTTCGGGACGTATAAATCACCTGTTAGCATAATCCCATAACGGTTTTTAAAGGTTACTTTTTGGCGCGTTACTTTATCACTCAGCTCAAATGTATATTGTTCTGTTTTATTAATATCGTTCATATTATCTGAATTTTGATTGTTTGTATTTTTGTTCTGACCATAGGACTGCCCGCAAAACAGCAGCGTCGCAACCACTAAACCTGCTAATCTTTTCATTTTTATTTCTGCTTTAATAGGTTTTACTGTTTACCTCTGCAAATTCTTCGTCCGTTACCGGCTTTAACCAGGTTACCTGCACGTCATCTTTATCGTTGGTAATGGCAATATGTACCATTTTGGTTCCAGCGGACGCCCCGTGCCAATGTTCAACGTTCTCCGGAATATTTACCACATCTCCCTTTTTGATAGGTCGAGCAGGCTTATCTTTTTCCTGATAAAATCCGTTGCCTTCGATGACAAGCAATACCTGTCCTTTCGGATGGGTATGCCAGTTGGTTCTTGCCCCTGCTTCAAAGGTCACGCTTCCTGCTGAAAAATCGTTATTGTCGTCTTTCGCTACCAATGGTGATAAAAAAGCGTTTCCGCTAAACCAGTCATTGGATAGTTTATCTCCCCTTGGGAAAATTTGGGTGTTATTTTCTGTTTCCATGTTAGCTTGGTTTTTATTGTTGTTACCGGCTATACAGGCCATGAACACAGTCATAGATAGGATAGCCATTGTTGATCTAAAAATCCTGTTCACACTATTTCCTTTGTTCCAATTCAAAAGTGACCGTTACCTCCCTCGAACCTAACGCTGCTGCTAAAGCTGTTGCATCATCTACCTTGCCTAACCTTGTATAGCTGTATGATGTAGAAAAAGTTTTGTAAAACAATACCAAAGTCTTTGAGCCGTACAACATTAACTCTCCGTTTTGTATCGTTCCGGGATTGGAGGCATTTGTCGGAAGATTTTTTGATAGGTCGAAGTATTTTTCATTTCCGTTCAGCTCAGCCATATTGATGGTCAACGGCAGCATTTCCTTAAATCCTTTCGCCGAAGCGTTTTCTAAAAGGGTGGCAGTAAAGGTTTTCGAATTGACTTTTATGATAATTTTATTGTTTGTCATATCGCTGGTTTCCCTATTGTTTTCATTGGTGATACGATTCTCATTTTTTTCACAGAAGAGGCGCTGCCGATGATGGACAGCAACAGTGCAAAAATTAAAAACGGGTGTTTGAGCGTCTTTCCTTTCATTTTTACGGCCGTTAAATTGTTTTAATGATTTTCGCAGGAATACCACCAACGATCGCATTATCGGGAACGTCTTTTGAGACAACAGCACCGGCGGCTACCACCGCATTTTCACCGACGGTGACTCCGGGAAGTACTGTCGCATTTGCACCGATCCATGCATTCTTTTTAATATGGATATGTCCTACTGTCAGGGATTGCCGGTGTTCAGTTGATATAGGATGCCCTTCCGACAACAGACTGACCTTGGGCGCTATCAGAACATTTTCCTCTATGGTAATTCCGCCCAGATCCAAAAACGTGCAGTCGAAGTTGATAAACACGTTTTTACCGATCCTGGTATGTTTCCCGTAATTGATGTATAAGGGCGTAAAGACTGCGACACTTTCGTCAATTTCGCTATCTGTTATCCGGCTCAACAGATCTCTTATTTCCTTCGGATCCGTCGCATTATTCATCTGCAGGAGTAGTTTCTTTGTGTCGTATGAAGCCTCCCGCAACTTATGGGTCAGCGGGCAGAATGGTTTCTCCGTTTTTCAGCCGCTCGAAAATATCCGTTTTATCCATCTTTGCATTATTTAATACAAAGATCGGTATCAATCAACCTATCCGATTAACGATTTTCAAACCAATAACTATGAAATTCAAACTTTTTCCAATCGAACAGAAGTAGGACTTGTTCCTGTTTGCTTTTTGAAGAAATTATTGAAATAGGTAGGGTATTCAAATCCCAAAGCGTACGCAATTTCGGCAATACTCCAATTGGTATGTTGTAAAATTGCCTTTGCCTCGTTGATGGTACGTTCTGAAATGTGTGTGGTTGTAGTTTTTCCCGTGACTTCTTTTACGGCACGGTTTAAATAATTGACGTGGACCGAAAGACACGCTGCATAATCTTTAGCAGTTCTCAATTTTAAGGGACGATCAGGACTTTCTATGGGAAATTGCCTTTCCAGCAGTTCCATAAAAACGCTGGTCAAACGCTCGGCACCGCTTTTGTTCTGATCGTAATTTTCGGAGGGTTTTAGTTTCAGCGATTCGTGCAGGATCAGGTCTATATAACTGCGGATCAGATCATCTTTGTATTCATAATCAGATTCTTGTTCCTCGATCATTTTCTGGAAAATCCCGTTTAAAAATAGCCGTTGACTTTCCGAAATTTCCAAAATAGGTGTACCACCCATTCTAAAAAGGGGAGATTTTTGAAGGTTTTCCGAACGCTTTCCGGGTATGAGAAAATCTTCTGAAAATAAAATGGTGTAGCCAATATATTGCGAAGAAAGTGTCTCCCAGGAGTAAGGCACATTTGGATTTCCAAAAAACAATATGGTACCTTCGGTGTCAAAACTCCTGTCAGCATAGTGGATACGGCTCTTGCCTGTGGTCAGACAGATTTTATAAAAATCCTTTCTGTTATAGACCTTTGTGGCATTGCCGTCTTCCTCTATCTGAAAGACATTGAAGCCTTTCAGCTTTAACTCGTTGTTGTAAGTTGACAAACTTCTTGACATGGTACAAAGTTAAGAAAATCAAACAAACCCAGAATACAGCGTGAACAAATATTTAAGTGCGTCCATGTTTCTAAAATGGACACACTCAAATTTTACTACTTATCCAAACCTTTTTCCTTCAGCCATTTTGATAGTTCGTCGGCTACCGCTATATTATTCAAATCAGAAAACGCAAAGTGCGTATTGCCTTCAATACCTACTTCCGGCAGATGTACCACTTTTGCATCTCCACCGTGTTTATTGACAGCCGCGGCCCATAGCCTTGCCATTTCAAGCCCGGAACGCCAGTGGTCCATATTCCATACGTTGGTAGGTTCTTTGGCGATGTTATCGCCATAATAAACCACAATGGGAATCCGTGTTAGTTTTTTGAAGTCCTCCAGGGGTATTTCCACACCGCTGAGCGCGCCGAAAAGCCCGGTTGAGTTTATGGGTTGTGGCAATTCGCCCTCCGGAAACATAAAACCACTGTACGGTTCATAAGCTACAATGGCTTTCACCTTATCGTTTTTGATGCCTGTCATCCAGCCCGGCCCACCGCCCTGGGAATGTGTAACCAGTATGCCTTCACCTATCTTGTCGAACAATGCGGAAACGGCGTCCGTGATAACCTTTGCATCAAAATCGCCCGTGTTCGGGGTCATCTGCCGGAAGAACTGCTCCAGCGAAGCGTCATCTTTTGGAAACTGGACATTGGAAAAATAGTCGGGATAGTTACCGAGCCTGAACTGCGTGAACCAGAACTGTTCGTCCGCAGTCGGTTTTATGGTCGCCTCAACGGAACTCCTGCCGGCATCGCCACGTCTGGGCTGATCCAGCAGGTAAACCGGGAACTTTCTGCGGAGAAAGATATTCTGGAAGCCTTCCCGTCCATCGGGTGTGGTTTCCCATGTTTTTTTGGATTCTCCCGCTCCATGCAGGAAAACCAACGGAAGTTTATTCGCATTTTCCGGAATCTGGTAGAACGCATAGGCGTGGTCGCTGTGAAAGGTCTGTCCCTGTGGATTTAAGGCGCTGTCCACATTGAATGTGCCTGGCTGGGTAGTCTTTGTACCGCCTACCATAAAACTGCCCTGTTCTTTAATATTCATGCTGTTACTGTTGTTTTCGTTTATGGTATTACAGGATGAAAAGCAAAGCGCGCCGCCGAGCAATAACGAAGGTATTGCGAGAGCCACCCAGACCTTTTTGCTCTTTTGTCTATTTTCCATGTGTCTATATTTTCTTGGTAATTGTTACTAATTTACATTTTTCGGCCGGATGATATGCTTTCAACAGACAAAAATAAGCGGTCTGCTCTGTTTTACTTGCCAACCCTGTCCTGTAATTGTGCGGAATATCTTGCCCCGACGATTTCAATGTGTTCCAATGCCTTTGCAATGTCGTTCAATTCAGCCTCACTTAAATTGACATGTATGGCTCCGATGTTTTCCTGCAAACGGTGGAGCTTTGTCGTGCCCGGGATAGGCACGATCCAGGGCTTTTGTGCCAATAGCCATGCCAATGCTATCTGTGCCGGTGTTGCCTCCTTAACGGTTGCGATGGCCCTCACTAAGTCTACGAGAGCCTGATTGGCTTTCCGGTTCTCTTCGGAGAAACGGGGTACGGTGTTCCTGAAATCCGTAGGATCGAACCTTGTAGTCCCGTCAATGGCACCTGTTAAGAAACCCTTGCCCAAAGGACTGAATGGTACAAAGCCGATTCCAAGTTCCTCCAACGTAAGAATAATTTCTTTTTCAGGTTCACGGAAAAATAGAGAGTATTCGCTCTGCAATGCAGTAACGGGTTGTACGGAGTGAGCCTTTCGGATACTTTCCACTCCGGCTTCGGATAAACCGAAATGTTTTACCTTACCTTCGCTGATCAGATCTTTTACCGTACCTGCAACATCTTCCATCGGTACATTTGGATCTACCCTGTGTTGGTAGAACAGATCAATATAGTCTGTCTTTAACCTTTTCAAAGAAGCTTCTACGACTGCTCTGATCCTTGCCGGACTACTGTCCAGTCCTTTTTTTGAATCACCGTCTTCAAAACCAAATTTGGTAGCGATAACCACTTTTTCCCGAAAAGGTGCAAGTGCTTCGCCTAATAGTTCTTCGTTGGTAAAAGGGCCGTAACATTCTGCAGTATCGAAAAAGGTGATGCCTGCATCAAATGCTGCCCTGATCAATTTTATAGCTTCATGCTTATCGGTAGCGGGACCATAGCCAAAACTGAGCCCCATACAGCCCAATCCAAGCGCCGACACTTCCAGTCCGCTGTTTCCTAATATTCTTTTTGATATCATTTTATATTTACTTTTAGTAAGAAGTTATCCTTATTATTTTTTTATCGGTGCTTCAACTCCAGAAAGAGCCAAGACTCCTGCTGGTAGCCTTTCGCCTTTGATCTGAATTTTATTCAGCTCATCATTAAATGCTACAAGTTCATCAGCCATAAACTTCACTTGGTCAGCATCACTGTTTTCCAGCATGTGGGCCATTTGTGTGGTACCGGGTATAGGGACGATCCACGGTTTCTGTGCCTGAAGCCACGCCAGGGCGATTTGCCCCGGCGTAGCCTGCTTCTGCGCAGCCCATTTTTTCAATAACTCCACCAGTGCAAGGTTACCGGGCAGGTTCTCCGGTGAGAAGCGGGTTTCATTGCCACGGATATCGCCCTGGGCAAACCTCGTACCTGCGTCTATGGCCCCGGTAAGAAAACCAACCCCAAGAGGGCTCCACGGCACCAGGCCGATGCCCAATTCCTCACAAAGCGGGATAATCGTTTCTTCCGGCCCGCGCCAGATCAGGGAATATTCATTCTGAATGGCCGTAACCGGATGAACAGCGTGTGCGCGTCTGACCGTTTGTAGCCCAGGTTCGCAAAGGCCGTAATGCAATACTTTTCCTTCTTTGATAAGTTCCTGGATCGTTCCTGCAACATCCTCGATCGGCACATTGGGGTCAACACGGTGTTGGTAGAGCAGATCGATACGGTCTGTCTGGAGCCGTTTCAGCATATTTTCCACCACTTTCCTGATTTGTTCGGGCTTGCTGTTCAGACCTGGTTGCCATCTGCCGGTTTGCTGGTCAATGTTCCAGCCAAACTTCGTGGCAACTTTTACCTTATCCCGGAATGGTCTGATGCCCTCACCAAGAATGCGCTCTACCTCCCAGGGGCCATAGGCTTCCGCAGCATCAAAAAAGGTAACGCCCTTGTCAAAAGCGGTCCTGATGATGTTGTGCATTTCAGTCCGCAGAGGAATAGTGGTCTGATACGTTCGGCTCATATTCTGCACACCAAGGCCAACGCTCGAAACTTCAAGCGTTTTCCCCAATTTTCGCTTGCCGGATGCAGGCTGGTTAGACTTCTTATTACCGTCCAACGCTGTAATTGATGGTTGCGCAGAAGACCCGAGAGGTAGCAGGATACTTCCCGCCACGGCAAATCCCGCTGTTTTTAAGATGGTACGACGATCCAACGCTGTGTTTTTAAGGTTATAGATCCAGTTTACGCTCGCTCAACCATTTTACCATTGCGGGATCCCTGTGGTCAAAGAACAAACTTGCATTGGTATCTAAGGCGGCTATGGCTTGCATATCCTCCGCGCCGAGCTCAAAATCGAAAATGTTGAAATTCTCCGCCATTCTTTCTTTTCTTACTGATTTTGGGATGGCGATAACGTCTCTTTGGGTCAACCATCTGAGGATTACCTGTGCTACCGATTTATTGTATTTTTCGCCAATAACCGATAATATCTCATTGTGGAATATGTTGTTCTTTCCTTCTGCGAATGGTCCCCATGACTGTATCTGTACATTGTTTTCCGAAAGGAATTTTTGGTTTTCAATCTGTTGGTGGAACGGATGGGTTTCTATCTGGTTAATGGCAGGTGTAAAACCACTGTTTATGATCAGATCGATCATCCTGTCGGGCTGAAAATTGGCAACGCCGATAGCCTTGACCTTTCCTTCATGGTATAATTCCTGCATGGCCTGCCATGAGCCGAAAATATCTCCATAGGGCTGATGGATAAGATACAGATCAAGGTAATCCAGTTGTAGCTTGTCCAGCGATTTTTGAAAGGCCGCTTTTGTTTTTTCGTAACCTGTGTCCTGCACCCAAAGCTTGGTGGTAATGAACAGTTCTTCCCTGGCAATTCCACTATTTTTGATTGCGTTGCCTACGGGAGTTTCATTCAGGTAGGAAGCTGCCGTATCAATCAGCCTGTAACCTGTTTCAATAGCATCTATGACCGCCCTTTCACATTCGGCGGGATCCGGTATCTGGAAAACACCAAATCCTAAGATCGGCATTTCTAATCCGTTGTTCAACTTAACTGTTTTCATTTCCTTATTTTTTAAAATCAATTTATCTTGAATAGAACTTTTATTTTACAAAGTTCCTGATTTTAAACCTGTCAATTAGTATACAGATTACTGTTTCTTCTACCAAAATAACAGGTCGACAAATCTTTATGTTTTCTTGCTATCTCTAATCGGCATGGCTATTTTTATTTTTCAGGAAAGCCATTGCCGCACAGGCTACCGTAAACAGGGCGATGATCCAGCTCATTGTCCACGGGGTTCCATCCCCAAAAAAAGCCAGTAAAACGGTGGAAAGTATTCCACTGCCATATTGGAGAGAACCCAGCAGTGCCGATGCAGTGCCGGCCATTTCCGGCACGCCGTCCAGTGCTGAGGCGGTAGCGGTGGCCGCGATAATCCCGTTCATGGAAAAAAAGAAAAACACGGCGGTCAGCACACCGTATATGCCCGATATATCCGATTTTACCAAAACGGCCAGTATGATACCTGCAACCATGGCTATGAAAGATGCTGCGCGTAACAATGTGTCAAGTTTGTAACGGGTTATCAGCCTTCTGTTGGCAAAGCTGAGCCCCATGAGTCCAAGGATATTCAATGCGAATAACAAACCGAAATATTGGGGTTCAACCCCGAAATAAGTAATGTAAACAAATGGGGAACCGGCAATGAACGCATAAGCGCCTACATAAAAGAAGGTGACACACAACGTGTATTTCATGAACTTCCGGTTGGACAGGAGCTGTTTATACTTTAGAAAGGTGTTGCCCAGCGAAGTATCCTGACGTTTTTGGGGAGGCAACGTCTCGGGTAAGCGTATAATACAGACCAGCATCAGTACGCCGACAACCGCAAGGAACCAGAAGATACTGCGCCAAGAGCTTATCTTCAGCAATTGGCCTCCCAGAAGGGGTCCTATGATGGGTGCAACGGCCATGATGATCATCAAAGTGGACAGCATCTGCGCTGCTTTGTTAATGCCGAACATATCCCGCACCATTGCCCTGGAGATCATGGGACCTGTACATCCGCCGAACGCCTGTACAACCCGCCAAAAGATCATGTGCGAAATATCATACGACATCGCACAGCCGATGGTACCGATAATGAACAAAAGCATACCCAGGGCAAGGGGACGCTTCCTGCCAAACCTATCGCTGATCGGTCCCCAAAAAATCTGGGCCAGCGAGAACCCGATCAGAAAACCGGTGATGGTCAGTTCCATATTCCCGTGAAGATCTTTTTGCATTTCGGGCAAAGCGGGAAGATACATATCCGTTGAAAGCGATGTAAAAGCCATAAGGCTGCCCAAAGCGGCTAAAAAAAATATATTTGATCTGTGACTTCCTTCTATTGAAACCGTATTTCCCTTCATGATTCTCGTCCTGATTTTTTTTATCGGTACAAAATTCAGAACTGGCAGGAGGTATTATGGTATACGGATTACGGTTTTTGCTACCAATATTACTGATTCCGCTTATGTTTTAATTATCGCTCCATAAGAATGCCTATTTTTGTTAAATAAAATATAACGGCTATGGAACAGGCATATAATTTTGATACGGTAAGCCAATACAACGATTTCAATAACCACGAAACGCTGCACCCGCTGGTCAGTATCATTGATTTCTCTAAAGCAAACAGGAGAACGGGATCACGGATGACTTTCGGGCTATACTGTATTTTCCTGAAGGAGATACACTGCGGTGATTTAAAATACGGGTGCAATTATTACGACTACGAGGAAGGTACCCTGGTCTTTATTTCTCCGGGACAGGTCATTGACGTAGAGAACAAAGTGGATATCTATCAACCGATGGGACATGCGCTGGTATTTCATCCCGACCTGATCAAGGGCACCGCTCTGGCCAAGACATTGGATGAATACAGTTTCTTCGGTTACAATACGAATGAGGCACTCCACCTATCCAAAAAGGAACGCAAGATCGTGTTTGACTGTTTCTCCAAGATCGAAAGTGAACTGAGCCACGCAGTTGATAAGCACAGCAAACGGCTGATCGCTTCCAATATCGAGCTGTTCCTGAACTATTGCGAACGGTTCTATGACCGGCAGTTCATTACCCGGGAACATATCAATAAGGGCATACTGGAAAGATTTGAAGAAGAATTGAACAGCTTTTTTGCTTCCGAGAAACCTTACAGCATCGGATTGCCATCGGTGGCTTACTTTGCCGATGCACTCCATTTGTCGCCAAACTACTTTGGTGACCTGATCAAAAAGGAGACGGGCAAAACAGCGCAGGAATATATCCAGAACAAGATTATTGATATTGCGAAGAACAAAATTTTTGACAGCGAGAAAACCATCAATGAGATTGCTTACGAACTGGGCTTTAAATATCCCCAACATTTTAGCAGGCTGTTTAAGCAACGTGTCGGTTATACGCCGAACGAGTATAGGAATCTGAATTGATGAAAAATGGGGTTTTACCGAAATGATACAGCCCCATTTTTTTCTTTTAGGGAATTAATTAATCAACTATCCATCAGGATGCCATGCTATTTATTTGGTTGTTGGATATCCTGTGATGTAACGTTCACCTCTTATTTCCACTGCTGACAGATCATCCGTTAACACTTTCAGTTCATCTGCGGTAAATTCGTAATCCGCCGACCACATATTTTCCTGTAAGTGCGCCAGTTTGGTCGTGCCCGGAACAGGAACGATAAATGGCTTTTGTGCCAATAGCCAGGCTAAAGCGACCTGTGCAACAGTTAGACCTCTATGATCACCAAATTCTTTTAAGATATCAATTATCGGCCAGTTGGCTATAATTATTTCGGGCGTATAACGTGGGAGCGATATCCTGTTGTCATTGGTAGGGTCGTATTTTGTCCGTTCGTTGATATAGCCCGAGATAAGGCCCCGGCTTAGCGGACTGTAGGGAACGAAACCTATTCCCAGTTCTTCGCACAGATTTAACACTTCCTTTTCAGGCTGTCGTGTCATGGTGGAATATTCACTCTGCAAAGCGGTTACAGGTTGCACGGCATGAGCCTTGCGGATCAGTTCAATTCCATTTTCAGTTTGGCTGAAATCCCGTTCACTCATGCCGAAGTGCTTTACCTTGCCCTCCGCTATCAGGTCTTTTACCGTTCCGGCAACATCTTCAATAGGCACATTCGGGTCTATGCGGTGCTGATATAGCAAATCAATATAATCGGTCCTTAAACTTTTGAGTGCATGTTCTACGGCTTTTCTGATACTTTCGGGACGGCTATCAAGTCCTATCTCGGGTTTACCCTCCTTAAAGCCGAATTTCGTGGCAATGAGGATATCCTTACGGATCGGCTCAATTGCCTCTCCGACCAGTTCCTGATTGGTAAAAGGTCCATAGGCTTCCGCTGTATCAAAGAGATTGACACCTAAGTCAGCAGCTCTACGGATTAAAGTTATCATTGCCTGTTTATCGGGAATAAAGCTACGGTGATAGCTCATGCCCATACAGCCCAGACCAAGAGCGGACACTTCCATGCTGTGTGCTCCTGAACCTAAGGTTCTGGTTTTGGGTTTTCCGCTTCCTTTACCGTTTCCACTGTTGTTGTTTTCCTTATCCGCAGCACCGCTGCATCCGGCGGGAACAGCACCCAAAGCAGAAGCCGCCAGCAATGAAGTTCCAAAGAATGCTCCTTTTTTTAAGAAGTCCCTGCGATTTTTACTATCCATAACTATATTTTTTAAATGATATAAACCCTTTTTTTAAATATTATTTTCTTTTCCGGGGATTGTTGCAGGAAGTTCCTAAAGCGAGAGCTGTTGCAACAATCCCTATTTGTAAATATTTCTGGCGCTGCCTTTCTTTTTTTAACAATAGGACAAAGTTCGAAAACAAGTTGGGCCTGATCCGTATATAAATTACGGATAATGCTACCATTTTTACTGATTTGCGAAGGAGCGGTGTTCATTTAAGGAACAATTGGTAAATTTGTAATGCAATAAGTTTACAGAAAGTCATGAATGGACTCATACAGCTGAATAATATCGCACTTAAAGAACCAGGCTATTCACCCTTTGAATACAGGAATTTGAATTGACCGCTTGCGGAATTTTCGTGTTCATCATTCTTTTTTCGCTTTGGTCGGCTTCGGGTACTTTTTGGTAATGTAATGCTGTACTTTTAGCACACAATAGTTTTTTAATAATCATGAAAAGCGAAGGAGTAATTTGTTAAAGAAATACAATTGGTGGCAGCTGTTGCTGATCAGTGCCGTATCTGCAATTCTTGTTATATACCCTGATATAACCTGGCTGCCCTTTGAATTAAAATGGCTTGGCAAAGGGGATAGGACGGGTCATATCGTATTTTTCTTATTCCGCTATACTTTTTTTATCGGCCTGATTTTTATCCTTGTCAGGTATAACCTGAACCATCTAAGTACTGTCCCTTTTAAAAAGAGATTGGGATACAGCGTTCTGATATCGGTCATTGCCTATGCCCTTTACGGGGCCGTTTCATTTTTTGTCTTTACCAAGGTCAGGCATTTTGGTAGCCTCGTCCTTTTTCAGGTCCTTGTGGTTTCGGTCCTTAGTTCGCTCCTGGGCCATATTGTGATGCTCTACACGGAGAAAAGAAAAAAGGAAAAGGAAATTGAGGAATTGACCGTCAAGAACCTACAGAGCCGCTACGATGCACTCACCAACCAGATCAATCCGCATTTCTTCTTCAATTCGCTCAATGGCCTGACATCCCTGATCCGGAAAAAGAATGATGGGATGACGCTGAACTACGTTAATAAGTTATCGGATGTTTTCAGGTACATCCTGCAGAGCGACAAAAAAGGCCTTGTAACCTTAGCCGAAGAGCTTGCCTTCGTGGATTCTTTCCGCTATATGATGGAAGTACGTTTCGCAAATAAACTGGACTACAACGTTAACGTAGACAGCAGCAAGTTAACGGCCAGACTGCCCGTGCTTTCCATTCTTCCACTTTTGGAAAACGTCGTGGTGCATAACATGATCGACAGCGACCATAAGATGACGATCGACATCTATTCCAATGATAGAAATGAGCTGGTTGTCACCAGTCCCATTTATCCCAAACTGGTCTCCCCGCTGACCAATGGTTCGGGGCTTAAAAATCTGGAAAGCCGTTTTCTGCTGTTAATGGACGAACAGATCAAAGTCGAGGATAATGGAAGTACATTTACCGTTTATTTACCGTTAAAATGATTATTTTATGAAAGTGTTGATCGTAGAAGATGAAACGGCGGCCTTTGAAAGCCTGGTGGAAATCCTCAAGGAGGTCGACCCAACGATACAGGTCTTGCACAATACGGAGAGTGTCGCCCAGACCGTTAAGTGGCTGAAGGGCAATCCTGCGCCTGACCTGATATTAATGGATATCCATCTTTCTGATGGTTCGGCATTTTTGATATTTGACCAGATCGATGTCGAGGTGCCGATTATTTTCACAACGGCTTTCGATGAGTATGCTATCGAAGCATTTAAGGTCAACAGCATCGATTACCTGCTCAAACCTATAAAAAACAGTGATCTTGAGCGGGCACTGCATAAATTCAGTAAATGGTCGCCGGCCGATATCACCGCATATCTGTCGCAGGTCGCAAAACTGACACCCGAAGCACGCTACAGGGACAAGATCCTGGTTCCGGTCAAGGACCAGTTACTGCCTGTCGATCTCGGGCAGGTTTCCTGTTTCTATACAACCGATAGGAACACGCATATCTATCTAAAGGACGGGAATAACCATCCCTTTTCCAGAACATTGGATCAGATATTTTCCTCCTTGAACCCGTCGGATTTTTACCGTGCCAACAAACAATATATCATTGCCCGCAGTGCCGTAAAAAACATAACGATCTGGTTCGACAACCGACTTTTCATTACATTGGACACCGAGACTCCCGAACGGATCTACATCAGTAAAAACAGAGCAGCAGAATTTAAGGAATGGATCGTCAATGGCTAAATCGCCGCGACGACAGCGTTCGCTTTTTCGTCTTTAGACCTAAGTTTTTCGTTTTAATCCGTCAATATAAATAGGCATGGCCTAATTTTCAGAAGTTTGCTTCATAAGATTATAACATTTTATGAGAATAGCAGACATACAGCATAGTGATAATAGCGTGACCTTGTTCCATCTCGCAAGCGGCATTCAGTGCACAGGAATTTATCCGATACAGTTCTTCATGCAAGGGTGTTCTTTGATGTAACAGTGGGGCCTGCACTATGGAAAACACGATCAACGTAAACACAATCCGCGCCTTCAACGATTTCTACAACATTGAAACAAGGCATTCGCTGGTCAGTCTGGTGAAACGGACCCCCTTAGCCTTAGAGTCTGATTGCAGGTTACATCTGGGCCTATACTGCATAGCGCTGTCGTACCGTGAAAATAAGGAGGGTACACTATCGGTTATTTTCCCGGGACAGGCCACGGAACAAACGATCGAACCGGATATGTCCGTGAAACATACATTGGTCTTCCATCCCGATCTGGTACCGGGAACCTCATTGGCAGATACCATCAGGGAATGGAATGCTTACGGTTATGCGACCCATACATCCTTAAACCTGATGCCGGACGAATGCCAGCTGATCTCTGACTGCTTTGGAAGCATTGAACTGGAACTGGAAAACGCTATGGATAAGCACAGTAAAAAGCTCATTGTCTCCCACATAGAACGTCTCCTGAATTATTGCCTGCGATGCTATGACCGCCAAACGGTATCGTATGAAGATAGCTCTAAAGGTATTTTAAAACGGTTTGATCTTTTGCTCAATGATTACCTTTCCTCGGGAAATATCTACGAAATCGGAATTCCGATGGTAGCTTATTTTGCAGACCGGCTACACCGCTCACCAAATTATTTTGGAGACCTGATCAAGAAGGAAACGGGAATATCCGCGCAGGAATATATTCATAACAGGATAGTCGAGGAAGCCAAAAATAGGATCAGCGATAAGGATAAGTCCATTAATGAAATCGCTTTTGAGCTGGGCTTTAAATATCCACAACATTTTTCCCGGTTCTTTAAAAAAATGGTCGGACTGAGCCCTAATGAATTTCGGGCTGCAGGCAGCAACGAAAGCGACAAAAAGATAGAATAATAAAAAACAGGGCTGAAAAGCCCTGTTCCCATAATCAACCGTCCCTTCTGAGGGATTAACCTCCGCAAAACGGGTTTCTTTATTTCGGTTAATGCTTAATCTTATGCGTGTCCCGAACACTGCTGAAGGTGAAGACCAACAATTTCCAGCCATCATCTTCCTTTTTATAGACCTCGGTAACGGTAAATTCAGTCACTGCAACGTTTTCGCGAACAACAGCATCTAAGGTAATACGGCTCCACACAACGGCAACATCACCTTCAATTTCCACCGCAACGTCGTGCACATCTGCATTTTTATACCAGATGCTTCCGGTTTTAATAATTTCCAGCTCCTCATCTTTTTTCCAGGTTCCGCTCATGTGGACAAATTTTGACTTATCGTGAAAAAGTGAAGCCAGTTTATCCACGTCCTTGTCTGCCATCCACTGCCATTTGGCTTTTGAGAGCTCTTTGATTTCCTGTTCGGTTGAAGAACTTTGCGCGAAGGATAATTGCATACCCACAATGACGAATAATATCGCGATGATTGATGGTTTCATGTTTCTTTGTTTTAATGATTTTAATTTGAAATTTGTTTTACTTTTTATTGTTAAATATTAAACCGTTCACATCGATTATGATGATTTCAGTTCATTGATGAAAGGTTGGTTGTAGAAGCGTTTCCCGGTAGCTTTATAAAGTGCATTGGCCACAGCGGCAAAAGCCGGTGGAAACGGGGGTTCGCCCATACCGGTCGGGTCCTCGCCATTTTCTACGAAATGCACGTCGATGGTTTTCGGCGCTTCGTTCATCCGGATCAGGCGGTACGTCGTGAAATTGTTCTTCTGCGGTACCCCGTCCTTAAACGGAAGTTCTCCGTAAAGCGCATTTCCAATACCATCAATGATAGCCCCTTCGGCCATATTGACCGCAGCGTCTTTATTGACCACAATACCACAGTCTATAGCGGCAACAACCTTTTCTACATACGGAGCATTATTCCTCATCACCAGATCAACCACCTCGGCCACATAAGAGTTGTGACAGAAATAAGCCGAAACGCCGCGGTGCATACCCTCTGGAGTTTCCTTCCATTTGGATTTTTCACGTACCAGTTCCAATACGCCTGCATACCTGGCCGCATCGTAATCGTTGCGCTCGCCAACAGGATCTGTCTTCGCCCGTTCCAATAGTTCCAACCTAAAGTCGATGGGGTCTTTGCCCATTTCTGCCGCCAGCTCATCCAAAAAGGACTGCTCGGCAGCCGCCATAAAGTTAGACCGTGGCGCACGGAAAGCACCAATGGTAATGTTGGAAGGAATCTGCCAACCCTCGGCAAGGTAATTATCTATTGCCCCTGCCGGAAAGCGGTTCGGATGTAACGGAGATTCTGGGATACCGCCGGCCTTGACATGAAAAGCGACCAACTTATTGTCGTTATCCAATGCCGCGCGGTAAGTTGCGCTATATGTCGGGCGATAGATTCCCGCAGTCATCTCATCTTCACGCGTGTACACCAGTTTGACGGGAGCCTGTACCGCTTTGGATATAACGGCTGCCTCTATAAAATGGTGTCCATAAGCACGACGGCCAAATCCACCGCCCATACGGGCAAGGTTGATCTGTATCTTTTCTTTTGGCAGGCCAAGTCTTTGCGAAAGCGTACCTATGATAAACTCCGGAGCCTGCATCGGGCCGTACAGTTCAGCTTTGTCCGCCGTTACGTGCGCAAAGCAGTTCACGGGCTCCATGGTATTGTGCGCCAGAAACGGAGCGGTGTACGTACGTTCCAGAATTTTGGCAGCCGATGCAAATGCACTTTCGGGATCTCCGTCACGGCGCATGACATTACCCGCTTTCTTGATGAAAGCAGCCATTTCCGCCCGATGGGTTTCGGTGCTTTCCAATCCCGCAGGAAATGTCGCCTTTCTGCCACCCATGGTAAAGGTGCGTTCAGGCTCCTCTTCCCACTCCACTTTTAACGCATTTTTTGCCTGCAAAACTTCCCAGGTCGTGTTGCCGACAACCACCGCAAATTTGGTAAAGCTGGTGGTATCGAAGAAGTTCTGATCAATGTCTTCCGTCAGGGAATCTATCGTAAATATGGACTTAATGCCGGGCATGGCTTTAGCCACGCTGTCATCCATCGACTTAAAACGCATCCCAAATGCAGGTGGATGCACCACCATGGCAATCAGCATACCGTCGGTTTTATAATCTATGCCGAACAGGGGTTTTCCTGTAAGAATATTCTTGTTTTCCACATTCTTTTTTGAAGAACCTATTATCTTGAAATCGGCGGCATCTTTCAGCTTTACCTCCTCGGGCACGGGTATCTGGGCGGCGGCTGAAGCAAACTCGCCATAACCGGCCTTTTTCCCGGATGCCGTGTGCAGCAATATTCCGGGTTCTGTGGTAATCTCCGAAGCAGGAACGTTCCATTGTGCTGCCGCTGCCAAAATCAGCATTTGTCTTGCGGTTGCACCTGCGGTCCTTAATGGCGTCCAAGCCTGCCGGACAGACTGACTGCCACCGGTAAACTGTCTGCCATAGCGTTCGGGATAAAAATTGGCCTGATCCACGATCACCTGCTCCCAATCAATGTCCAGCTCTTCGGCCAAAATCATGGGTAGGGAAGTTTTCACGTTCTGCCCAAATTCCGGATTTGGATTGAACAGGGTCACCACACCATTCTCACCGATCTTGATATAGCTGTTCATCTCGAACCATTCTTCCGGCATTTCAAGGACTTTCTTTCCGGCTGGTTTACAGCCTGCCAACCAACTAAAATGGAGTACCATTCCACCTCCTGCAAGCAGCGCGGCTTTCAAAAAAGACCGTCTGTTTACGGTTGTTTTTACAAGGGTCATCGTTTTTGCTTTTACAATTAGTAATTGGCAGCTGTTTTAATAGCTGCTTTGATTCTCAGGTAAGTGCCACATCGGCAAAGATTTCCGCTCATAGCGGTGTCGATATCTTCATCCGTTGGATTGGGCTTGGACTTCAATAAAGCCGCAGCATTCATGATCTGCCCCGCTTGGCAGTAGCCACATTGCGGCACATCATGCTCTTCCCACGCCTTTTGCAGCGGATGGTCACCCTCTTCCGATAGGCCTTCGATAGTCGTCACCGGCTTATCGCCAATAGCCGAGATAGGCATTGAACAGCTCCGTATAGCCGACTCGTCAAGCAATACGGTACAGGCACCGCAGGAAGCTACACCACATCCATATTTGGTTCCCACCAAATCCAGATGGTCACGTAATACCCACAAAAGTGGCGTAGACGGATCGACATCTACCTCATACTTTTTTTTGTTAATGTTTAAAGTCGTTACTGCCATGGTATTCGTTTTATTGTTTCTTTATTTTCTTATTTCTGATTAATAGTCCTGATTGCTGATACTACGCGTCCCTCTCTTTCAGCCCGTTAATAAAGGGCTGGTTATAGAAGCGCTTCCCCGTTGCTTTGTACAGCGCATTGGCAACGGCAGCAAAAACGGGTGGGTAGGGTGGTTCGCCCATACCGGTCGGGTCTGTTTCACTCTCTACAAAATGAACGTCAATCTGCTTTGGTGCTTCATTCATCCGGATCATGCGATAGCTCGTGAAGTTATTTTTTTGCGGTGCCCCATCTTTAAAAGGGAGTTCGCCATAAAGGGCACTCCCGATCCCGTCTATGATGGCACCTTCTGCCATATTGATTGCTGCATCCCGGTTGATTACGATACCGCAATCTACTGCGGCAATCACCTTTTCGACGCGTGGGGTATTGCCGTTTTTCATGACGATATCTACAACCTCCGCAACGTAGGAATTGTGACAGAAATAGACGGATACGCCACGGTGCACACCTTGTTTCGTCTGGTTCCAGTTTGATTTATCACGGACAAGTCGTAGAACACCGGCGTAGCGTTCTACTTCGTAGTCGTTATTTTCGCCTACTGGCGATTTGGTCGCCCTATCCAAAAGCTCCAATCGGAAAGCAATGGGATCTTTGCCCATTTCCTCTGCCAGCTCATCCAAAAAGCACTGCTCGGCACAGGCTATGAAATTCGATCTTGGCGCACGGAAGATCCCCATTGTGATATTGGTCTCTATACTCCATCCTTCGGCCAGATAATTATCAATGGCCCCGGCAGGAAAACGGTTGGGCGCAACGGGCATTTCGGGAATACCACCGCCTTTAACATGAAAGGCAATCAAATTTTTGTTTTCGTCCAGCGCAGCTCGGTAAGTGGCGCTATAAGCCGGGCGGTATAATCCTGCGGTCATCTCATCTTCCCGGGTATAGACCAGCTTGATCGGTGCGTTCACCTGTTGGGAGATTACGGCGGATTCTATTAGGTGATGTCCATAGGCACGGAGGCCAAAACCTCCCCCCATGCGGGCAAGCTTGATATGGATTTTTTCTTTTGGAAGCCCCAAACGTTGGGACAATGTGCCACTGATATATTCCGGTGCCTGAAGCGGGCCGTAGAGTTCCGCTTTTTCAGCTGTCACGTGGGCAAAGCAGTTAACAGGTTCCATGGTATTATGCGCAAGGAACGGTGCCGTGTAGGTGCGCTCTATGATTTTGGCCGCCCTTTTAAAGGCGCCTTCCGGATCACCGTCACGGCGAAGGATCTGAGCGGACTTTTTAGCGAACTCTTCCATTTTAGCCAAATGGTCGTCTGTACTTTCCAGTCCGGGCGGAAAGGTTGCCTTAATGCTTTCCGATCCCGGCATCCAGGATGCCGCTTTCTTGAATACGCGTTCGGGTTCTTCTTCCCATGCTATCTTCAGCGCTTTTTTTGCCTGCATTACTTCCCAGGTGCTATTACCAACCACGACCGCCAGTTTAGTAAAGCTGGTGGTATCGAAGAAGTTCTGGTCAATATCGCCTGTCAGCGTATCTATTGTAAATATAGATTTTATACCGGGCATCGTTTTAGCTTCGCTATCATCCATGGACTTGAACTGCAATCCAAATGCAGGAGGATGCACAATCATGGCGGTCAGCATCCCATCCACCTTATAATCCATGGTGAAGAGCGGATTTCCGTTTACAATATTCTTGATATCTACATTTTTCTTGGAGGTACCGATGATACTGAAGTCTGTTACCTTTTTCAGTTCGACTTCTTCCGGGATCGGGATCTGTGCCGCTACGGAAGCAAACTCCCCATAGCCCGCCTTTTTACCGGAAGCCCTGTGCAACAGCATGCCCGGTTCAGTTGTTATCTCCGAAGCGGGAACATTCCATTGTTTGGCCGCGGCCAATATCAGCATCTGCCTGGCTGTCGCCCCGGCAGTCCGGAGCGGTGTCCAGTTTGAACGGATCGCCTGACTACCTCCCGTAAACTGGTTTTTGAAGCGATCCGGTAGAAAATCCGCCTGCTCGACCACAACGTTATCCCAATCCACATCCAGTTCCTCTGCGAGTATCATCGGCATGGACGTTTTAACATTCTGGCCAAATTCCGGATTGGGGCTGCTTAGGGATATCACGCCGTTTTCTCCGATCTTGATGTAGCTATTCATTTCGAACCATTCTTCGGGCATTTCCAATCCTTTCCTGCCGGAGGGTTTACAGCCTGCCATATAGCTAAAGCTCAATACCATTCCGCCACCAGCAAGTAATGCGGCCCTTAAAAACGATCTTCTGTTCAGTGTAGTTTTTACCAGTGTCATAACTTTTTCTCTCCTTTGAAAAAAGGGGGTCGATTCTCCTTGTTATTTAAAGGCGATGAAACCCAAAGCCTATGAATCCAGAAAAATTTATAGGCGGTGCTTTCCTCTTCTCATCATGTGCACTTCACAAAAATGCCATTAAAAAAATAAAATAGGTGTATACAAATTACTGATTTAACTACCAATATTACTGATAGAACCACGAATAAGAGTGGAAACGTTTAAATTTGGAATACCGATTTCCATAGATTGTGGCTATTCACAGTAAGAGGGAGCATTGGCAATCAGTTGATTTTTACGACGCATATTTTCGTCAATGGCGCAACATTCAATGAAAGAAATAAAAGACATCATACAGGCGTATCAGAAAGCATTGGCCGGCGAGCAGCGCATGGCACTTGCCACCGTGGTCAAGGTAGAGGGTTCGTCCTACAGGCGGCCGGGAGCCCGTATGCTGGTCACTGAAGACGGCCGGTTGACAGGGGCAATAAGCGGCGGCTGTCTGGAGGGAGACGCATTGCGAAAAGCACTACTGGCTATGCATCAGCAAAAAAACAAATTGATTACCTACGACACAACCGGCGAAGGTGGTTCCGAGTTTGGCGTACAGTTAGGGTGCAACGGTATCGTCCATATCCTCTTTGAACCGATTGATATCCATGATCCGAACAACCCCGTAGCACTTTTGGAAAGGTTGCAGCAGAACAGACGAGATGCTGTCGTTGTTACGTTGTTTTCTACGGAGGATAGAAATGCCCCAATCGGAACCGTGCTATTGGCAAATGATGCTGATGACCATTTTACGGCATCTTCGGATGTAAACCTGTCCTCACTTACGGAGGACATCCGTTTGGCAAAAGACAGCAGGCAATCGTTCTTAAAAGAAGTTCTTTTGCAGGATATCCCTATGGAAGCTCTGATCGAATATAGGGCTCCGTCGGTACACCTTGTCATTGCCGGAGCAGGGAATGACGCCAGGCCATTGGTAGAGATGGCGGATATTCTGGGCTGGGAAGTAACGGTTGTTGACGGCCGTGCGACACATGCCGTTCCGCAGCGGTTTCCCAGAGCAAACCGGGTTTTATTGGCTAACCCGGAGCGGGTACGGGAACAGACCGATATCGACCCATTAACGGTTTTCGTGCTCATGACGCACAATTACCATTACGACCTGTCATTGCTGAAAACCCTCCTTTCGACACCCGCGCCTTATATCGGTGTGCTTGGCCCAAAAACCAAAATGGAACGGATGTTCAGTGATTTGGCTGAATCGGGAGTGTGCATAGATGAAAGCCAACGAGAAAGGATATTCGGGCCTATGGGGCTTGACATCGGGGCAGAAACTTCCGATGAGATTGCTGTTTCGGTCATATCCGAGATTAAGGCCGTTCTGAGCGGACGGAAAGGAAGCTCACTTAGACTGCTGACAACGAAAATACACGACGATATTCCAACCATGCGATGAGCAAAAGGATCATAGATAACTTCGGACGCGTCCATAACTACCTACGGATATCCCTTACCGATAACTGCAACCTGCGGTGCTTTTATTGCATGCCGGAGGAAGAATATGCCTTTACGCCACATGCCAAACTCATGCAGGTAGATGAAATTGGAAAATTAGCGAAACTCTTTGCGGACCATGGTGTGACCAAGATCCGCCTGACAGGTGGGGAACCGCTCGTTCGAAAAGATGCACCCGAAATCATCCGCTCCCTATCCAAACTACCGGTCGAGTTGACCATGACCACCAATGGCATACGCATCGATGACATGCTGCCCCAGATCGTGGATGCGGGCTTTAGCAGTATCAACATCAGTTTGGACACCCTGCAACCGGATAAGTTCTTCCGCATCACGCGCAGGGATTATTTTGACCGGGTGCGCCGGAATATTGAGCTGCTGCTGGAAAAACAGGTGCAGACTAAACTCAACGTGGTCGTCATGAAAGGACTGAACGATGATGAAATATTGGATTTTGTAGAACTGACCAGGTTATATCCCATTGAAGTACGCTTCATAGAATTCATGCCCTTTAGCGGAAACCGATGGTCGAGTAATCAGGTGCTTACCTTGAACGAAATATTGGATCGGATTGGCTCCGCCTATGACATTGAGCCTATTCCGCCCAAACCCAACGACACATCCAAACCCTTTGCCATAGCTGGCCATATGGGTAAAATAGCTGTCATCAGCACCATGACCGCTCCCTTCTGCGAAAGCTGTAACCGCATACGCTTAACGGCAGATGGAAAATTAAAGAACTGCCTCTTTTCAAAAGAGGAAACGGATCTGCTCTCGGCATTGCGGAACGGGGAGGATGTCCTTCCCTTGATACAGCAGAGCATACGCTCCAAAGCGGAATCTTTGGGCGGACAGTTAACAAAAGATTTTAAAGATATAGAAACCGATTCCTTAAAGAACCGGAGCATGATAACCATTGGCGGATGATAAAAAAGACAGGCATAATCATACTGGCGGCCGGAAACTCCTCCCGGCTCGGAGCACCTAAACAGCTTCTTGCTTTTGAAGGCAAGAGCTTGCTGAGACGCATAACGGATGAAGCGTCACTTAATCCTGACCATCAGGTGATTGTTGTGCTGGGTGCCTCCCATGAGACCATCCATGATGAACTGACAGGAGCAAAAGTGGAAATGGTCATCAACGCCGATTGGGAGGACGGCATGTCCGGCTCGATAAAAACTGGACTGGAATCTTTGCTCCAGGCAACCCCTGATCTGGAACAGTGCATCATAACCGTCTGTGACCAGCCTTTTATAAATGCCAATGTCTTTCATGAACTTAAAGTGCTGGCGAAGGAGACCGAAAAGGGAATCATAACGACAGGCTTTGCCGGAACCTGGGGGTTCCCGTTCTGTTCTCGAAACGGTATTTCGCTGAACTGCGTTCCCTCGACGGTCAGGAGGGGGCGAAAAAAATCATCAAAAAATACCTGGAGGATATGGCAATGTTCCCTTTTGCGCAGGCCCGGTTTGACATCGATACCAAAGAAGACTATTATCGCTTGAAACAGACGATGGTGAGCGTGGACGAGGCAAAAGAAATCATTGACTTTTATTTACCAAAACCCAAAAAAAGCACTGGTGTACCGATAGAGGATGCGTTGGGCTATACTTTAGCCTCCAATGTCATAGCGCAGTATGCCATTCCCAACTTTGCGCAGTCTTCCATGGACGGCTATGCCATACGCCATGAGGAACGTGGGCAGGAACTCAGGGTTGCAGATAAGATACCAGCAGGTTCAACCACCCAGAAAACACTGTCACCTGGTGAGGCCATGCGGATCTTTACCGGTGCCCCACTACCCATAGGAGCAGACACCGTGGTCATGCAGGAAAAGGTAGACGTGACCGATAATAACGGAATCAGGATAAAAGATAACGAACTCCATCAGGGAGATAACGTGCGCCCAAAAGGATCGGAAGTGGATAAGGCCACATTGGCCATACAGAACGGAACCTTACTGACTCCTGCTGCCATAGGTTATCTGGCAGGAATCGGTTGTACCCATGTGGATATTTATGCCGTTCCACGGGTTGCTATTATCCTCACCGGAAATGAATTGAAACCTTTGGGCGAGCCACTCGGTTTTGGAGAAGTCTACGAATCCAATTCCTACCAGCTTCGCAGTGCATTGAACCAGCTGGGGATGAAGGCCAAAGAGATTTTCCATGTACCCGATAATGTGCAGCAGCTGAAGGCGGCCATGGAAAGTGCGCTCGAAAATGCGGATGTGCTGCTATTGGTAGGTGGCGTGAGTGTGGGTGAATATGACTTTGTCACTACAGCAGCAATGGAATGTGGCATAGAGCAACGTTTTCACCGTATCCGTCAGAAGCCGGGCAAACCGCTGTTCTTCGGTACCAAGCAGGAAAAGCTCGTATTCGGTCTTCCGGGAAATCCATCGTCGGCATTGACCTGTTTCTACCTGTATGTTGCTCCCGCTTTGGAGAAGCTGATGCAGGTACCTCACCGGATAAAGAAAATCAAGGCGCCGATCAGCCATGATTACCGCAAAAAGGCAGGGCTTACCCACTTTTTAAAAGGGAGTTATGACGTTAGCTCGGTAACCGCCCTGCATGCCCAGGAATCCTATCGGTTGCAGTCATTCGCACAGGCAAACTGCCTGATAATTATACCGGAAGATGATGAAGTGATTACAGCAGGAACGAATATGGAAGCTTATTTACTGTAAAACCCTTTTAATATTATACATGAATTTAAAATTTCTTTTACCCGCATTTTTATGTTTTTCCTTCCAGCAGTCCTGGGCGCAGTCTCCGGTTGAAAAGGACACGATAAAGAATGTATTCAGACTTGGAGAAGTTTCTGTGATCGGTCAAAGGAACGTGAATACCATAAGCGCGGAGCAGATCCAGAAATATGGTAAAAACGATGTGGCCTCCGCATTGAATCTGTTGCCGGGGGTGACACTCACCTCCATCGGCGCAAGAAACGAAAGTGTGGTCAACGTCCGGGGATTTGATCTTCGGCAGGTACCTTTATTCATCGACGGTATTCCCGTATATGTTCCCTATGACGGCATGGTCGATCTGGGCAGGTTTACCACGTTTGATGTCTCGGAAGTTCAGGTATCCAAAGGAAATGCCTCGGTACTGTATGGACCGAACGCTTTGGGCGGCGCTATAAACGTCATTACCAGAAGGCCACAGAAAGCGTTGGAAATCCAGGGAGCAACAGGCTATATTTCCGGCGGATACCGGACTAATTTCAACGTCGGCTCCAAATGGGATCGATTTTACGTACAAGCGTCCTTTTCCCAGCTGAACCGTGACTTCTTCCCGATGTCAAAGAAATTCACGCCAACGCAATTTGAGGATGGCGGACGGCGGGACAATTCCTATCAGAATGATCGGAAATACCATATCAAGTTTGCGTTCACCCCAACGGAGAATTCCGAATATGCTCTTGCATACAGCTATCAGCGGGGCAGTAAGGGCAATCCTTTCTACGCAGGAAGCGATACCGAAAACAACCAATTGAACAGGCCACGATATTGGGAATGGCCAAATTGGGACAAACAGAGTGTGTATTTCCTTTCCAATACTGCAATCAATGAAAAGCAATCTATCAAGACAAGGGTCTATTATGATGTGTTCAAGAACCTGCTGAATTCCTGGGACGACGCTACTTTTACGACGATGGATCGCGGCTATGCCTTTGCCAGCATCTACAACGATTATACCATAGGTGGTATTGTGCAGCATGATTACCAGACGAGCAAACGCAATCTTCTTTCAACCTCCGTCCAGTATAAACAGGATGTGCACCGTGAATACGATGTGGGAGAACCGGAACAAAATATGAACGATGGAAATTTTACGCTGGCCATAGAAGACCGCTTTAAGATAACAGAAGCATTGGATCTAACTGCCGGGGTAAGCTATAACAACAGAAAAAGCTTTAGAGCGGAAGATTATAACGCCGATACGGATGAGATCAGCAATTATCCATCCAACTCCAATGATGCCTTTAATATACAAGGAGCCTTACAGTACCAGTTAACGCCCAATCAACAGCTAAACCTTTCTGTTGGTAAAAAAACAAGATTTGCCACACCGAAGGACCGCTATTCCTACCGGATGGGTACAGCAATCCCCAATCCCGATCTTAAGGCAGAGCAGTCCGTCAACTATGATCTGACCTACAGCAACAGATTGTTCAATCGCCTGTTTTTGGACGGTTCTCTATTCTACAGTAAAATCAGCAGGACCATACTCATGGTGAACAATGTGCAGTTCGATGAAGGTGCTGACATGTGGCTCACCCAATTGCAGAATACCGGTGACAGCGAATACATGGGCTTTGAAGTTGCGGTAAACTATCTGATCAGTCCGGCCTTTACTATCGGATCAAATTATACCTTCATCAAAAGGAACAATATCAGCAATCCCGAAATTTATCTCGTAGATGTGCCACGTCATAAACTGATGTTCATGGCCGGTTATGACCTAAACGACAGGCTGCGGGTGCAGGCCAATATGGAGCATAACTCCAAACGTTACAGTACTTCATACGGCACAGAATCCCCGGGTTTTACGCTCTATAATGCCAGCGTAAACCTGAAGGTCTGGAAGTGGTTCTCGGTCGAAGGCGGTGTAAATAATATCTTCGATAAGAATTATACACTGACCGAAGGGTTCTATGAACCGGGACGTGTATTTTACAGTAATCTTGTTTATAATTTCTAAGCTATGGAATGGTTTTACGTTATACTCTTTTTTGTCGCGTTCCTGTACGCTTCCGTGGGGCATGGCGGGGCAAGCGGATATCTGGCATTGATGGCGCTCTACGGAATAGCACCACAGGAGATGAAGCCAACGGCACTGGTATTGAACTTGTTTGTCTCCATGACATCGTTCATCCAATACTATAGGGGACATTTTTTCAAAAGGAACCTCTTCTTAACAGTAGCCTTAGCCTCCATTCCGCTGGCTTTTGTTGGCGGTATGATTACACTGGACGATAGCCTGTACAAACGTGTGCTCGGCGTGCTGTTATTGTTTCCCATTATCCGGTTTTTCTTTTTCAGAAGTCCGGGGGAGGACGAGCTAAAACCTTACAATGTCTTTGGAGCCGTGGCTATCGGTGCCATTGTCGGATTACTGTCCGGCATGATCGGCATTGGTGGTGGGATCATCCTGTCTCCCTTGCTGATCCTGTTGAAATGGACCGATCAGAAACAGACTGCTGCCATAAGCGCCGCCTTTATCTTTGTAAACTCGCTATCGGGATTGGGCGGTATGCTCACGCAGGGAATTACCTTCAATGCCGACATGTGGATTTACATTGGCGTTGCATTCACCGGAGGATTACTTGGTGCTTATCTGGGGTCAAAAAAACTAAACCAGGATGCCCTTAAATATGTGCTGGCAACCGTACTTGTGGTTGCCGCCTATAAATTATTGTTCACAACAGCATAAACAGATATGAAAGCTATTCTTACAACCCTTTTGATTTTGTCCGGTATGTTGCTTCATGCGCAGAACGCTAAAAACCTTGTTATAACCACACCTGATAACAAAACGACAACGCTTACCTTTGAAAAGATAACAGCTTTTCCTGAACAGTCGCTGGACAGCCTTCGTATATATAACCATGCAGGAACGTACCGTTCAACCTTAAAAGGTATAAAAGGGGTACTCCTGAAAGAGGTCTTGAAGAACGTACCTTTGGGGGAGGAATCACCAAAGGTGTTGAGCGAATATTACCTTGTGTGTATAGCAACCGATGGGTATAAAGTTGTCTTTTCGTGGAATGAGCTGTTCAACACACCCATCGGGGACAGCGTCTTGCTCGTGACCAATATCAGAGAGGCTTCCGGTGGGGTACAGGAAGATGAACTTGCCTTGGTCTCTCCGCAAGATATCGCTACGGGACGGCGTTACGTAAAACAATTGCAAACTATTAAATTAGTACGTATCAACTGATGAAAGTAAAAGTATTGACATTTGGTTCGTTGACAGATATATTGGAGCGGGAGTTTTCTGTCGAAGCACAGGATACCGATGGTTTGACAGCTTCTCTTACCGCAAAACATGCGGGACTGAACGGTCGTAAATTTTTGGTCGCTGTCAATGATACGATCGTGAAAGAGAATATAGCCCTTAAAGAACAGGACGTGGTGGCGTTAATGCCACCATACTCAGGAGGATAAAAAAAATGGAACGAAACGACCGTTATTCGAGACATTATAGATTGAGCGGATTTGGTGAGGTTGCACAGACCAAGCTCCAAAGTGGCCGTGTACTCGTTGTCGGTGCGGGCGGCTTGGGTTGCCCTGCCCTACAATACCTCGTTGCGGCAGGCGTGGGGAAGATAGGTATTATTGACCACGACCGTATCGAACTGAGCAACCTGCAACGGCAGGTTTTGTTCGGAACAAATGAAATCGGTCTTTACAAAGCGGAAATTGCCGCCGCGAAGCTAAGGCTCCTGAACCCGGAAATTGACATCCGGGAGTATGTGTTGCATCTATCCACCGAAAATGCCGTCGAACTTGTCGAGGGATACGATGTGGTTCTGGATTGTACAGACAACTTTGCGACGAGATACCTTTTAAGTGATCTATGTGCCTTATTGGGTAAACCGCTGGTATTTGGTGCCATTTATAAATATGAAGGTCAGATTGCCGTGTTCAATGTCGCTGATGACAACGGTGTAAAAACGACCTACAGGCACCTATTTCCTTTGCCTCCTGACCCGCTGGACGCTCCGGATTGTAACGAAGTTGGCGTGTTGGGTGTGCTGCCCGGCATTATTGGTACCATGCAGGCAACCGAAGCCATCAAGTTGCTCACAGGTGTCGGTCAGCCACTCTGCAACAAGCTGATGACCATTAACCTGTTGGATAACCGTTCAATGGTACTGGATATACCGGAAACCTTATCGAAAGTAGCCGTTTACCCGACCTCGTTATCCCATTTTGAAGCGTTCGGTTATGATGATCATTGTGGTATAACGACACCTTCGGTTCACCGTATTAGCCCACAGGAATTTATGGAAATATGCCAGGGGAATGGTATCTTGGTTGTTGACGTGCGAAATGTGGATGAACAGCCGAAGCTTCCCTTTGAGCATGTGCAGATACCCTTGCAGGAGCTACCAGACAATGTTGAAAAAATAGATCGGAACCACGTGATCGTGGTCTGCCAATCGGGAAAAAGAAGCCAGTTCGCAGGAGAATTTCTGCGGGAAAAGCTGGGGGCTGATTGTCGTGTCAGCCATTTGGAAGGAGGTGTAGCGGCCTTGGAAATATATAGCAATGGATAAAAAGAAAAAGAACATATTTGTGAAGGGTGCCATCCCTCCAATACTGGTTGCCGATAGTATTGCCAAGCATGCGTCCAAAACGGATATCGGCGCACACAGTATTTTCCTCGGACAGATCAGAGCCGACCAGATCGACGGCAAAACAGTACGTGCAATTGAATACACATCCTATGATGATCTGGCCCTCAACAAGATGTCTGAAATCCGGGAGGCTATCTTTGAAAAATATAACCTAACCTGCATGCACATCTACCACAGTATCGGAACGGTGCTGGCTGGTGAAATCTGTCTTTTTGTATTCACCTCTTCCGGCCACCGAAAGGCTGCTATAGCGGCATGTGAAGAAGTCGTTGAGCGAATAAAGAATGAACTGCCGATCTGGGGAAAAGAAATTTTTGAGGACGACACCCACCAGTGGAAAGTAAACAGATAATATGGTTGACATCACATTTAAAAGCTATACGTTGCGAAAGGCTATTGCTACAGCAACAATTCAGGTTTCAAGCCCCGATACCATTGCGATAGTGGAACAGCGGAAAGTTCCCAAAGGGGATATATTTGAGTTTGCCAGAGCCTCGGCGCTATTGGCGATAAAGAAAACAAGCGACATGATCCCCGACTGCCATCCCTTGCCGGTAGAATTTGCAGCTATTCGCTATGAAGTGATGGATTTACAGATCAAGATTGAGGTCGAAGTACACACGATCTACAAAACAGGGGTTGAAGTAGAAGCCATGCACGGCGCTTCCGTAGCGGCATTGGTCATCTATGATATGTTAAAGCCCATTGATAAGGGTGTCGAGATTCAGAACATCCGTCTTGTGGAGAAAAAAGGGGGAAAAAGCGGCAATCCTGTTGTTTCAGCGGAGCATTTAAAAGCCGCCGTGGTGGTATGCAGTGATACCGTGTCGAGAAAAGAGAAAAAAGATACTTCCGGGCACTTACTTGTGGAACTCTTACAGGAACAGGGCCTAAAAGATATTGCCTATTCGGTCGTTCCCGATGAACTCAAGGCTATTCGAGCATGTTTGGAGCAATGTAAGGCAGACGGGATAGACCTGTTGGTGTTTACCGGAGGTACCGGCCTCTCGGAACGGGATGTAACGCCCGAAGCGGTTGAACCCTATATCACCAAATCCATTCCCGGTATTATGGAAACGGCAAGACAGTACGGACAGCAGCGTGTAAAGACCGCCATGCTCTCGCGGGGAATTGCAGGCTTTGCGGAAAATATGCTCGTGCTGACACTTCCCGGCTCGCCCGGCGGTGTAAAGGAAAGTATTTCAGCGTTATTTCCGCAGGTACTTCATGTATTCCAGGTCAGGGAAAACAAACCTCATGAATAAATCAATGGGGCACTCTTAGCCTGTTTACTCCCTGCTTGACGGCGTCAATAGTTTTGGCGATCTCTTCTTCAGTGGTAAACCTCCCCAAACTGAACCGGAGCGCAGAAAGACCGTCTGCATCGCTTAACCCCATTGCCGTTAGGACGTGCGAGGGCCTGTTGATGGTTGCCGAACAGGCGGAACCGCTCGATACGGAAACCGTACCCAGTTCCATGATTAGCTGTTCCGCTGATACTCCTTTGAAGCAGATGTTTGTCGTATTGTAAAGCCGGTGCTGCGGGTGCCCGTTTCGGAAAGTACCTTCGATGGCAAGCAGTCCCTTTTCCAGTTTATCCCGAAGCCTTGCGATCTGATCGGTATCCTTTGGCATATCAGCACTGGCAATCGTTAGGGCTTTGGCCATTCCGATGATGCCGGGTACGTTCAGGGTTCCGCTACGGAGCTTGCCCTGTTGTCCGCCACCGTGTATCTGGGGAGTGAGCGCCTTTTTCGCACGGTCTGAAATGCAAAGTCCACCAACCCCTTTGGGGCCATAAAACTTATGCGCCGAGAATGCCAGAAAATCTACATTCATATCTTTAGCATTAATAGGTAGTTTACCCACGGCTTGTGTAGCATCGCACAGCATCCACGCACCTTTTTGATGTGCAATACGGCTTATTTCACGAATGGGGTGAATCACGCCCGTTTCATTATTGGCCATCATCATACTGACGAGCAATGTGTCCTCCGTAATGGCATCTGCAAGAAGATGAAGGTCGATGATCCCCTCACGATCTACCGGTAGATATGTCACACGGTAACCTACACTTTCCAAAAATGAACAGGTGTCCAGTACAGCCTTATGTTCGGTCGAAACCGTAACAATGTGCTTTCTATCCGATGGCAGCAGCCCCTTGATGGCCAGATTGACGGCTTCGGTTGCTCCTGAAGTAAATAGGATGTTGTGCGGGTTTCCACCTATTGCACCGGATAGGTCTTCGAGGGCTTCCTCCACGGCATCATGAACCGACAGGCCAAATAAATGGGAACTGTTCGGATTGGCATATAGGTTGCTGAAATATGGAAGCATCGCTTCCATTACCCTGTTATCCAAAGGTGTGGTGGAGTTATAGTCGAGATAAATAAAGTCTTTGCTCATCCAAGAATCAATAAAAGCACTATTCAGTGATAAAATTAAAAATCATAAGGGGAAATTACTCCCGAATCTGTAAAAATGGTTGCAGAATCAGTAATATATATACATTCCTTATAAATTTTATAATGACCTTTACCGTGAGGCTGGAAGAACGATATATCGAAGAAGAAATTAGTGGTGAACTGTATCACAAGTACAGGGACAAGTACAATGAAGAAAAAGCTGAAATCGAGAAGAATCTCCTGAGACTCTCTAAACAAGTGTCGAACCTCGATGAAAGCGTGGGTTTCGCTATCAAAATCGCCCTTCAATTGCCTTTAAAGTGGGTTTCAGCAGACTACAACACCAAGAAGCGCATACAGTTTTTGCTCTTCCCCAAGGGTATATCGTATAGCAAGAAAACAGATGAATGTCGAACCCCAAGAATTAATAAGTTCTTTTTATATATAGCTTATTTTCAACAAGTTACGAGTAATAAAAAAAGAGGCATACCAGAATTAGGACTGGATTTTGCCTCTTTTGCAACTTTGGTAGCGGGGAGCAGAATCGAACTGCCGACCTTTGGGTTATGAATCCAACGCTCTAACCATCTGAGCTACCCCGCCGTAATCGCCATTCTTGAGAGGTTCACCTCCCTCAAAAATTGTTTGCAAATATAGTTTATTTTCCTTTTCTTTAGAAAAAAAGTTAAAAACCGTAGAAGTATCGATTGGCATGGCAGAAAAAATCAAATTCCAGCTGGAATACGAAATTAAGTCCTCACCCAAAATACTATTTTCATTTTTGCATGAACCTAACGCATTGGCCCAATGGTTTGCCGACGGCGTAAACTATAAAGACGGCGTTTATGAATTCAGTTGGGATGATGAACAGCATGCTGCCAAGTTGATCAGCCTTAAGGAAAACAAATTGGTCCGTTATAAGTGGCTGGATGATGAACCTTATCATTTTGAAATGGAAATCGTACAGGACGAACTGACTAACGATGTTGCTCTCGCTATTACGGATTTCGCGCGCGAAGAGAACCTGAATGACCGGAAGATGATTTGGAACAATCAAATCGAATACCTGCAGAGGGTTATTGGTGCCTAAAATTTACTACCTTTGCATATTAGGTTGTCGGGGCGTTGAGCGATGAAAAAAATCCACCTTCTTATCCTTAAGTCTTTCATCCGGCCATTCATCGTCACATTTTTCATTGTGATGTTTGTGCTGCTGATGTTGTTCCTGTTTAAATATATTGATGATTTGATCGGGAAGGGATTCGAGTGGTACGTTATTCTGGAATTGCTGGCATACCAGTCTGCGGTGCAGATATCGATGGCCATGCCGCTTTCTATGCTGCTTTCCTCAATCATGACGTTTGGCAACCTGGGGGAAAGTTACGAACTGGTTGCCATCAAAGCCGCCGGCATATCGCTGCGGAAAGCGATGACTCCTTTGTTTATACTGGTGGGCCTGTTCAGCGGAGGTGCTTTTCTTTTCAGTGATTATATTCTGCCCATCGTCAACCTGAAAATGGGTGCGCTTCTTTATGATGTCCGCGTAAAGCAGACGGATTTCTTTATCAAACCGGGTATCTTCAATAATACCATCCCGGGTTATTCCATCAGGGCAAGGGGTAAAAGCAAAGATGGGAAAATCCTTTACGACCTGATGATCTATGATCATAAAGCAAATAACACAGCCAGTAATGTACTTCTTGCCAAGGAAGGATATATTTATAATTCCGCCGACAATAACACGATGATCCTTAAGCTTAAGGATGGTGTCCGTTATGAAGACAGCAGAGGCCGGAATGCCCGGGTATATAATCCGCGTCAGCAGTTTACCCGGTTTTATTTTGAGGAAACCGAGCAGAAATTTGACATGTCGGCCTTTGAATGGAAACGAACCGATGAGAACCTGTTTAAAAGTCACCATGCGATGCTTAATTTAAGACAGCTGCGGCATTATACTGACTCAAATGCTTTGCAGATGGATAGTCTACGTCGCACGGTGCTCCGGGAAATCAGGCCCTATTATCACTATTTCAGCACGTATTATGATGCCCGGGATACTACCAAGCAGGTGGCTGGAGCCGGGTTCCGCTACACGCAAAGGTTCATCGACCTCATGCCTGATGATAAACGCAGCGTGGCGATTAACAGCGCCATGAATCAGGTGCGGTATATCAAAGATGCCCTCAATCTTAAAGCCAACGAGGATGCCTTCTACCGGGACAAAGACATCCGGTACAATATTGAGTTCCAGCGTAAATTCACCTTGGCGGTTTCATGCCTATTGCTGTTCTGTATAGGAGCACCGTTGGGCGCCATTATCCGCAAGGGGGGACTAGGGCTGCCCGTGGTCGTGGCTATTATTTTCTTTCTCATTTATCATATCATTGGTACCGTAAGTGAGAAATCCGCTAAGGAAGGCAACATCGATACTTTTTGGGGAATGTGGATGTCCATCATCGTGCTTTCTCCGCTTGCCGTTTTTTTGGCTTATAAAGCGGCGACCGACTCGGCCTTGTTCGATCTGGAACAATATCGGATCAGGGCGGAAAAAGTGTTGGCATGGATCAAGGCCCGGCTGGGTATCCGTAATAGCGGACCGGCACCTTCGCCCAAATCTTTACACGACGATTATACATTATCACAGTAAGTAGCGTACTTTTGTGTGGTTTCAAGGAAAGGTTTAATGAATATCCGATTAAATACGATTGAGGAAGCGATCGAGGACATCAAATTAGGGAAAGTAGTCATCGTTGTCGACGATGAAGACCGTGAAAATGAAGGCGACTTCATTACCGCGGCGCGCAATGCCACTCCCGAGATCATCAACTTCATGGCAACACATGGCAGGGGGCTGGTATGTGTTCCGCTTACAGAAGATCGATGCAAAGAACTCAATCTGAATCTCATGGTCGGAAACAATACCGCCGTCTATGAAACGAATTTCACCGTATCGGTTGATTTGCAAGGATACGGCTGTACTACGGGAATCTCCGCTTCCGATCGATCAAAAACTATCAAGGCTCTGGTGAATCCCGCAATTAAGCCGGAGGAATTTGGACGGCCAGGTCACATCTTTCCTTTAATCGCTAAAGACGGCGGGGTGTTGCGGCGCGCCGGACATACCGAAGCGGCCGTTGATCTTGCCAGGCTCGCCGGTTTCGAGCCCGCAGGCGTACTGGTTGAGATCCTGAAAGCAGACGGAGAAATGGCGAGACTGCCCGATCTCATGCAGGTCGCGGAAAACTTCGGGCTGAAGATCATTTCCATAAAGGACCTGATCGAATACCGGCTTACCAAAGATTCGCTCATCACCCGTGAAGTGTCAGTGAATATGCCAACGCAATGGGGACAGTTTAACCTCATGGCGTATACGCAGAAAAATACCGGAGAGCAACATATTGCCCTCTATAAAGGCGAATGGGAGCCTGACGAACCGATATTGGTACGGGTACATAGCTCCTGTATAACGGGAGATATTTTCGGGTCCTGCCGTTGCGACTGTGGCCCGCAACTGCACAGGGCCATGCAAATGATCGAAGAGGAAGGGAAAGGGGTGGTCGTATATATGCACCAAGAAGGGCGGGGAATAGGCCTCATCAACAAACTACACGCTTACAACTTGCAGGAAAGCGGACTGGACACGGTCGACGCCAACCTTGAACTGGGCTTTAAACCCGACCATCGGGACTACGGGGTCGGCGCGCAGATCCTACGGGACCTCGGTGTCACCAAAATGCGCTTAATGAGCAACAACCCCACTAAGCGCGCGGGGCTGATCGGTTACGGGTTGGAAATTATTGAAAATGTGCCAATCGAAATACCGGCGAATCCTTTTAATGAGCGTTATCTGCGCGCTAAAAGGGACCGCATGGGACATACGATCATGCGGGATCAGCTTCCATGATCTGCCGGTAGATACGCCTGATCAAAAGTACTAAACAGACAAGGAAACCGCCAAGGAAGCCTCCGATGATGATGGCCTTCAATTTACCCAGTTTGTCGTTTTCAAGCGGAAGTATGGGGCCATCCAATACCTGGATCACAGGCCGTTCATTCCGCAACGTGATCCGCGCAAGCTCTTGGTTCTTGACCAGCTCTGTCAAAATCGCGGTATTGGCCTGTACGTCCACAGTGCGACGCTGGGAACCGACCCGAAGGCTCTGAAACGCCCGGTTCGGATTCGGGTTAGCATCAACAGCCGCCGCTACCCCTCCTATCGCAGCATCAAGTTCCCTACGCACAGAATCGACCTGACGGGTCAATACCGCTAAGTTCTCGGCTGCCTTCTGTGTTCTGGTCCGGATGTAAAAGTTTGAAGCGTTTTCTATAAGCTTTTCCACAAATGCCTTCGAAAAAGCTTCATCCGGGGTCTCCATCTGTATGGAAATGATGTTCAGTTTTTTATCAAGCTTATCGATCACAAGATTGTTCTCCAGGATGGACTTGTAGAAACGTCCCATCAGACTATCCTGCAAAAATACCCCGGTTGTGTCCTTGAACTGAAAATCTTTTAATTTTTCGCTCTCTGCCCATTTTTCGCGAAGATTATTGTATGCTACATACCTGTTGACCAGTAGTTCGCGCGTTCCATCCATCTCAACTTCGGAGAGCAAAGTCTCGTCAATCATAGAACGCGACTTCAGGAACTCGATTATGTTATCGCCCTGGAAAAAACCGCCAGAACTCCCTAAGCCACCAAGGTTGAAGCCAAGCTGCGCCGCGATACCGGCGGCTGATCCTAAGCTGGAGCGCGATGAGCCTTGTTCTTCCATCACGAAATTAAGCTTCGCAGTATAATTGATTTTTTTATTGATCGCATATAAGAGTCCAATCCCTCCTCCAATCAAGCCAGCAATGCATATGAGCACCCATTTACTTAAAAAATATCGAATCCATTCCTGAATCTTTATGATCAGTTCTTTTAAACTGATCTCATCATCCTGATGCTGATTTGCGTTTGTCGTCTGGTCAACCATTTGACGTTCCGTCATAATAATTAGCGAATCAATGATACTATAATTGCGGCAAGTGAAGCGACCCCTGTCCCGAGCCCCAGCCATTGTTGGGGGCTCATCCGTTCCCTCGTCTCGCGCTGAGGCACAAAAATTTCCGCACCCGGTTTTATGGGAGGGTAATTGTTAAAGAATAAAAACCGATTGGTACTCTTCACTGAGCCATTGGCATATAGCACATAAGCGCTTTTCCGCAGTGCCCGTGAAGAAAACCCGCCTGCTTGGGAAATATACTGCTTAAAGCCTTTTGAAGGAACATACACTGCAGTTGAAGGCGCCAGCACTTCACCCGATATCTTTACGGTTTGCAATTCTTTAGGCACCCGGATAACATCACCGTCTTCCAGGATCAGATCCCCCCTGCCGCCGGGAGTCTTTATGATCCGTTCCAGATTGATTCCGACAAAACTGTTGTTCGTGTCTTTTTGGTCAATCTTCACTTCGCCCGCCGCAAGCGCATCACTTTGTAACTGCTGCAGTGCCATCATCCTGTTATATTGCTCTTGCTGTTGAAGCTCTTTTTCCGCACGTTCCGCGCTGGTCTGAGCCGCCTTGGCTGTATCCAGACTACCTCCCCGCTTCAACGAGGCCCCCTCTACATAAGCTAACGGAGTGAAGCCTCCCGCACGCTTGATGATGTCCGAAATCCGCTCGTCTTTCCGCGTAATGGTATACAGTCCGGGATATAGCACCTCACCTTCCACGCGAACGGCTTTCTGCGTCTCATATCCGGTAGCGGTTCTGACGACAACTTTATCAAAAGGCATTAACACGAAATCTTCGTCGCTTTTGCTTAACCCCTTATCCGCTGTAATCTGAAAGACTTCTGCGGTGCGGGCTGACTGAGACAGGGCATCAGCATTGGTCACGCGTCGGGAAACTTCTATCCTATTGCCAGTCGCACTTTCCCTGAATCCTCCGGCTTGCATGACCAGGTCCTTTAAGGTCATGCCCTCGGCATATTGGAACTGTCCCGGAGAACGTACTTCTCCATCGATGTCAACGGTGTACTCCTCGCGCAAATCAAAAATGGATGAGATATTGATCACGTCTTCGCGTTTCAGCTCAATATCAGGGGAGGTGCCTGCAAGGATTCCCGACACACTGAAAGAAAGTTGCTCTGTTTGCAAATCGTTCTTCAGGCGAGTAATATATCCTCGGTTCAAAAATGCGTCTTCTTTTAAGCCTTCTGCCTTCTTTATCAGCATTGATAGTGTCAAACCGGGACTTAGTTCGTACTCTCCTGGGCGGAATACCGCCCCTTCAATTATTACGCGGTTTTCGAACCGGTCCAAGATGCGATCTACCATGTATTGATCACCGGACCTCGGCTCATAGTGGGCAAACTGGCTACTCAATAGATCCTCAATCCGCTGCTCCTTGTCGGTCCGCTTAATTACCTTGATCCGCGCCTTGTATGCATCTTCGGTGAAACCACCCGCATATGTCAGAAGCTTGTCGAAAGTCTCGCCCTCTTTCAGTTCAAAGATTGCCGGGCGTTTAACCTCTCCCTCTACCTGGACCCGATTGTCATAAGGCGGTACCATTAAGATGTCCTGATCTTCCAGCCGGACATTTTCAGCAAAGAACCCATTCATCAAAATATCATAGATATCCAGTTTTGCAATTTCCTTACCGTTTCTTATCACGCTGATGTTCCGGAATGACCCGTTTTCAGTAGGCCCCCCTGAGTAGTACAATGCGTTGAACGCGGTTGCAACCGAAGGCAGAGTGTAAGTGCCGGGTTTGACAATCTCTCCGGTAATGACCACCTTAATGCTCCGGATATTGCCAAGGGCTACATTTACCTTCGTTTCTCCCGTCCGGATGGCGGAATATACCGTCGAGAGTTGGGATTGAATTCTTGCCGCAGCGTCCTCGATCGTCATACCCCCAACGGAAACCACGCCGAGGTATGGGATGTTAATTGTGCCTTCCGGCGTCACGTTGAGCGCATGATCCGCTTCGGATTTGCCGTAGATATCTATTAAAATCTGGTCGCCCGGACCGATTACGTAATTGCGTGGCGTGGCGATTCGCAGGTTCGGCTCAAACACTGGCGTAACGCCTTGGAACAATGATGCTCCGAATACCCTCAGCGAATCCACGGAATCTATCGCCGTGCTATCTCCCGGCCAAAGCAATGGAGAGAGTGAATCTGTTACCGTCCGATCCATCGTTCTTGACGAGGAAAGTGTCCCTCTTCCCCCACTCATGGAGTTTCCCTGTGTCCCCTGCAGTCGCCCGATCCTTTCCCTCAGCTTTTCGATCTCGGCAGGCGGCATACCCCTTTCCGCTGCTAACGCCTCCAACTGGCTTTCCGTCATGCCCGTAGATTCAGCCTGTTTAAGGTAAGCGCGGATTTGGTCATCAGATAAGTCATCCACTCTCACACTCGAGAGGTCTGAAGAGTTGATACTTTGACCAAGACTTTGCCCTCCGAACAACCCGATACACGTCAACAAAAGAACACTGATAGCGTATAAAAAACGATATTTCATCTATCTTACTTACGAATTACGATTCAATAAAACACAACACCTCAAAGTACCGCAAATAAAACGTTTTTTTTTTACTTTGCCTAAATCAATCGTTCAATCAGAATCTGTACGTCAATCCCAATTGTAGTGTAAAATTAGGCTTATCCTGTGGTTCGAACTCCCAAAACGTATTTCCCGGAGGCATATAAAATTCAAAACGATAGTTATAAGCGTGTGTATATTGCATTCCTATTGATGCAATGACACGGTCAAAGTCCCAATCAGCGTAAGCCTGGACACCTAAATCGACCCACTGTCTCCTCAAGTCGTTTACGTGGCCGTAGCTGTAGAAGAAGTCTTCTTTCTGCGCAAGGCGTTCAAACTGGAGGCCCACCTGCTTGAGCCCCCGGACCCAAGAGACCTGCAGGGATTGAAGGTTGCTGCCTGGTCCAATACCAGCACCAAGTACCTGGCCCCGATGGGTATAACCGTCTCTGACGACATGATGCGTATACCATGTCGGGCTGGGATCGCTGTTAAGGAAATAGCTGGGATTAAAAGACAGCTGCGTGAGTTCGGCGCCAAATTGGAGCACATCTCCGGGTTTGATCCAGCTCGCTGGCAAAAGCTTGCGGAACCCGATAATATAGCCGCGCGAATGAGCTGCCTGAACGATCCTGTTCCGACCATTGTCCGGACGCAGACTTCTTCCATATTCGCCATAGAGCTCCAGCTTACCGGCGGGCATCGCCCAACGAAAAAACAAGGAACTGTAACGTATACTGTAGTCCTTGCTGGTCCTTGGAGTGCCGCGATCAGCATCAAGATAAGCCACTTCCTTATCATTTGGTTTCAGGAACGGAAACACATCGCGGAGGTTGCCGCTCCGGTCGGATTGATTTACAACCATCGTACTGATCCATCCCAGAGACAGACCCTTCACCCACTTCGGCTGATAACTCGCGATCAGACCTGAAAAATACCGATCGACGTCCGGCTTTTCGACATAAAACATCTCATGATGTTTGCTTTCTTCGGTATACGACGGGGGAAACCCTGAGGCTTTTAGTTCGCCGGCAACAAATTGCCCCTCAAAGGTACCGATGTTGGTTGACACCGGTTTGGTCGTGTTAACGGTGAGGTGTGGGAAGCCCTGCGCAGTATTACTCATTAATAAGGAATTGCGGATCCCAGGACCCCACCATAAATTCTCCGTTGAGAACCCGACGGATACCGGATCGAAGTTGACGCGAATGCTGCTTTGCCCCCAGGATGCGGCAGAATAGACGCCCTTTCCAAAATACTCCGGCATATCTATGCGGTTTCCGAATGTATAGTACCAGTGCCATCCGTAACCCGGTGTAGCGGCGAACTCATCGTATTTACGGTTGCTAGCGGTAACCAGCTCCGGTTGAAACTGCAGCGAGAAAAAACGATACTTCGCCAGAATCCCGATCGATAATTTAGCTTGACCGCCCCGCGCAGGAACCATGCTGCCATCATTCCAACCATAAGGGTAATTGGAATTGTTGCGATATTGAATGCTGGCCGGCAAAAGTTGCACGAAGCCCCTATCATCTGGTGTGGTGTACACCACACTGCTCATATCATCTGCGCTGTCGGGGTTAAAGACGTTTCTGCGCTCAAGTGCAGCAGCGGTTAACGGCCTGATGGTGAAGGAAATCGTTGAATCCACCAGCCCTAGTAATTGATCGCGTCTATAACGGTCCTCCAAGACCTGTGTACCGACGGGTAAAACCTGGCTGTACAACTTGGCTGGTTTAACCGACAATAAAACTACAAGGGTAAAGAAAGGTAACAGTTGAAGGACAAGCCATCTGCAATTTTGCATAAAATGGTCATTTAGCAGCTAATAATCAGCATAAGACATCGAACTATTGACCGGTTACCGGTTTCCATTTTTCGGTTAACCGTCATCCTTGCTCGCAAAAGTAATCAAAAAACGTGCTCATGCTAACCTTTTTTATATATCATTTCGTTGATTGCGGCATGGTACAGGCTAATAATGTTTTCCACTGCGAATTCATTCATCATTCTGGTCCGGCCGTTTATACCCATCTTTTTCCGTTCATCCGGCGTCAGTTTAATCATCCGTTTCATGCAAGACACTAAACTTCCCGTGTCTCTGACACTGCACAGGTATCCGTTTTTCCCTTCTTCAATCAATTCTTTGCAACCCGGGATATCAGTGGCGATTAGAGGTTTGGCCATCGCCGCACTTTCCTGTAGTGTTGTTGACATTCCTTCACGGTAAGAAGGCAGTACGACACAATCACATTTCGCTATTATTGGCCGGACGTCATCTACCGCTCCTAAATACTCGATCGACCCTTCTCTGATCCAGGCGTTCAACTGTGTCTCTTGTACCGCCGCTGGATTTTCTACATTTAGATATCCCAGGACCCAAAATACGGTGTTGGGGTACAGCCGTTTGATATGCTTAGCGGCAGTGACGTATTCAGCTATCCCCTTATCATAAAGCAACCGGCCGATGAATAGAAACGTAATAGTGGAAGGGTCCGGCACGGAAGCAGGAAAAAGTTCCGGATTGTATGTATCGATACAGTTCACTCCCTCACCGGGCATCCGGCCCATTTTGTCCGGTTCAACCAGTCTTGAATTTAGGAAAAATTCGGAGTCGTCTCGGTTGAGAAACCAAACTTTCGAGGCGCGCATAAACGCGGACCTATATAGTGTCTTGGCAATCAACGTAATCATGCTCCGATTGATAAACGCATATCCCAAGCCAGTGACGACGGCGATGGTTGGAATCTTGAGTCCCGATGCAGCAAGCGTACTGTAAATATTTGGTTTTATTGTATACTGGATGATGACATCCGGTTTTTCTGCTTTGTAAATGCGTTTGAATTCCAGATAGAGTTTAATATCCGAGAGGGGGTTCAACCCTTTCGCGGACAATGATTTTAGCAAGAGCACCCTCGCGCCCAACGATTCCAGTTGTCCGACAAACTCATCCCGCGGAGCCAAGAGTATTACCTGATGCCCGGCGTTAATGAGCGATTTAATCAAATCGAGCCGGAACCGGACAAAGCTCCAGGCAGTGTTGGATACTAAACAAATCTTAGCCGCCATCTATGTTTGTTTCAACTCACCATTTATTGCAGCCGCCAACGAATCAGCAAAGGTAGCGCTGTCTCTGAATGTCTCATAAGCGGCTTCCGAAATCCGTACACACTTCATGGGATCTTCCAGCACTTCCAACAGCTTATTTAATGAAGACTCCCATGAAATTGCATCTTCCGGATAAGCAAAAATCGCTGAATGCCCATCGGTCGCGTATTGCATGATGCCTCCAACAGGCGTTACAAAACAAAGCATCCCTTGCTGCATGGCTTCTGCTACACTCATCGCCATCCCTTCTTGAGCGCTTAGCTGGATGTAGTAATTACATGACGCGTAAAGTTGCCTTTTCGCCTCATAAGCAATTTCACCTCTAAGAGAAACGAACTCTTCCACCCGGTAAGCGGCTATCGCCGCCTTCACCGCGTTTAGATCTCCATCGTCCCTGCCATATATATGCAGCGTAGCATCGACGCCCTTGTCGCGTAACCAAGCTATTGCCGCAATAGCAAGCGGCACCCGTTTCACCGGATGGATCCGGCCTATGAAAAGAAACGTTTTCGGTCCGGAAAATTCCCGCCCATGGTGGTGTGCCACATTCGTTTCGGTCAAATACGAAAGCACATAGACATGATCGGCTTTTCCGGTGATGCGCGTTGCCAGTGAAGCGCTGGCGTTTGAATCAGCGAATACGGCATCGCTGATTTGCACGCCGATGCGCGTAAACACACGATCAAACCAGTGAAAAAAATTACTGCTATGCAGCAATATAAAATAGTATGTCTGTTTATTGAATCTTTTGTAAAGCGCCGCAATAATTGCGGATTTCCAAAGGGAACTGATAACAATATCCGGAGCAAACCGCCGGATGTGCGCCAATAATCCTGGCAAATAAAACGGTAGCAGATAAATAGGGATTTTCCATATGGACAGTTTCGCGCGGACAGAAGCATCCAAACGGTCCACCAACTTCGGGTCGGCGTCCTCAAGTACATAAACGCGCAGGTCAAACCGGGCATCCAGCATTGGGAGCGCTGACAACAAAGCCATTTCAGCCCCGCCCATTGCGATCTCATGCATGATGTACACCAGTTTTTGTTTCTTTACCATTCCAGTTGCGGCCTCCGGCCGTTTGCTTTATTCCATTCTGCAGTTATAGGATCGAATATGGCCTCATCAATGCCGGGTTTATCATTTTCAGCCCGTAATACAGTACATACAGCATGAAAACGACGCGTAAGAACATCGCAGACATCTTGTCCGATTTGCTCGTTTCCAAGACCCGGCAGACATAAGGCATACCAAATACTATGGCACCAAACAATAGTAAGGCCAGCCGCTGCATAATTGCGAACGAAATAAACAATAAATTGATAAATGAACCAAAGGATAATGCAATGAATAGGTAATCTATCAAACGCCTGGGATAATGTTTCAGCAGTCTGGTTCTAAAAATCATCATACCAGCCATGAACACCTGTGCAACAATCGATATCACGTATCCTCCTTTGCCCATTTCATCCAGCTCCACATATTGCGCGAGCGTAGGTGGCAGTCCGCCAAGACTGAACAGGAACATCACCGGATTGAACAGCGCGCCTAAGGCTCCGAAAAATGGCAAAATAAAATAAAACCAAAAGTTCTTGATTAATAGATGCAATAGCGCCAAAACCGGGACCACCAGAATCGCACTGTGGAAACTCGCCCCTATCAATATAAGTATGGCTGCTTTGAGATAATTCTTTTCCGCCAAGAAAAACAGGCACCACATCCCCAGTCCGGCAGACAACGCAAACCGAATCTGCGTAAAGTCGCGATAAAAAAAGAAAAAGCAGACATATAATAAAAGCGATACGAAAGGGTAAGGGCTTTTCTTGTATATCAAGGTGTAGTTGATGAGCCCCGTGGCGACGGCCATCAGTACAAACACGCTCCGGATTCCTCCTCCTAACACATAAATCACTTTATTGAGAAGCAGATATCCCCTTTCCATCGTTTCGTCGTAGCTGCCCGTAATTAAGTCAAACCAGGAAATATTCGCGGCCAATTGAAGCGCTTCTTCGTAGTTGACGCTATCATTGTCCACGCCGGTTGACCGTAAGCCAGCAAAAAAGGTCAACATGATGCAAAAGCCGGCATACACCACTAACCGGACGTGCCTGCTTTTTACCAGGTCGAATACGCCCGCCAGGAAAGTCACTGTTACGATGAGGTAGTATGGAGCCATCGATCCGTTTATGATTTGGCGTTTATCCGGTCCACAATGGATAAACAACATGCAACCGGCAGAAAGACCAGTGTCCAACGCTGCCTTATCAGCTTTCGTTTTTCCGTAAAGGTATGTTTTTGGTCGTAGACTGCAAATCTCCAATAGTTGATGGCAGCCCGTACCCGGTATTTCCAGGAAACAACGCGAATATTCAGAAATTCAGCATAGTACAACATGGCGGACTGCGGACTGTCCCGGCGCAGCATAAAGGATTTCGCGCTCAGGCCGCCCGGCAGGTACTCACATATATAGATCGTCTCATTAAAAAACCGCAGCAAATAGGGGTGGATGGCAATGCGGTTCCACACCATCGCCTCAGTACAGAATTTCTCCCCATCGATTTCCGGAAACGGGAACCTTCGTAGCACTTCCGTCCGATAGATTTCGGCTTTGTCTCCATGGTAACCGCGCACATAACGGTATTCAATGATGGTAGCATCCAGCTCTTCATAGTCCACCTTGCCACCGATTACCGTTCCTTGCGAATCAGCGCGTAAGCCGCACAGACCGGCGTACCTATCGGCGTCCCGCTGTTGGCAAACCGCTGCCCACCTCCGGCTTACCTCGGAGAGTGAACCGACCGGCAGGTAATCGTCACTGTCTACTATAAAAAACAAATCACCCTTGGCAAGCTGAACGCCTCTGTTGATCGCGCGGTGCTTTCCGCCGTTTTCCTGGTAAAAATACGCTATCGACACAGCTGCCTCTTTGATGAGTTCCTCCATAATGGCTGCTGTATTATCGTCACTGCCATCGTCTACAACAAGCCACTCGGTCAAATACTGAGATTGCGCTTTCAGGCTGTCATGCAACCTTCTTAAATATTTCCCCCTGTTGTACGTAGGGGTAAAAACCGTGATGGACACTTCCGCCATTACACAAGGGTTCACTTTCAGTTAATTGCTCTTCTTATCAACGTTTTTACCGCCAATAGTCCTCTCCTATCTCCCAGCTCAAACTTATGTTTCCAGATAATCCACAACCGGCCTAAGACCGTCTGCTTCTCTACATAATCAAAATACGCCTGAAAAAGACGCCGGTCTTTTTGCGTCAACTGTGGCTGAAAATACCTATAGAATGAGCGATTGGCTTCAAAATGAACGCGATCAATCACTGCATTCCGGGAGTTGCAGAATGCCCGCAGCCGTTTTAGCCGCCCCATATGATGATCACTGGTGTGATTGTGTTCGTGCTGGCGGTACAGCGTTAACACCTCGTCCAGATAGATCAACTTCCCGAACGTGATCGCCGCTAACGTAATCAGGTGGTCGTGCATCGCCAGAAACCCGTCGTAAGACTTCACCCGATCAGCCAGCGATCGGTTGAAAATCAGCGAGCAGCCTTGGATTCCAGCGTTCATGAACAGCATATTCCGCAACCTGGATGGATGGATATCCGTTGCTTTTCTCATGGTGCTGCCATTCCTGTAGTATACCGCGTTGGCATATGCCGCGGCAGGCCCGTGTTCACCGCGAATGGCTTGCACCAGTTTACCTACCTTCTCTTCAAGCCAAATGTCGTCTTGATCACAGAACATACATAACGGTGAGGTGGAATATTTCAGTAGATGCATAAAATTTCTTGCGGCTCCCAGCTCGTGCACCCCGTCGTCCAGCAGCTGAATCCGTCCATCGGCTGCTGCGAAACGCTTGACAATGGTGACAGTATCGTCTGAAGACCCGTCATCGTGGACCAATAATCTCCAGTCCGGATAGGTTTGCCGTATCACCGATTCCAGCTGTTCGGCAATATATCGGGCGCCGTTAAACGTAGCCATCAAGATATCAACTGTTGGATTCTTCATCCCTTGAACAGGTTTGCGATGTCCGGCACATTATATGCAGCAAGCATTCGTTCAACAATCAACCGGTTTGTTTGGCTTTTCCTCGCCTTCAGACCGGGCACAAATTCCGGATGCTGGAGATACTCATATTCCATCTCTTGAAAGTCTCCGATAGCCGGCGATTTGACGATGGGAATAATTCCGTAGTAGAGGTATTCGACCAGCTTGGTAGGGCATGCTACCCGATTGACCGTGATATCGTCCCGCAAAACAAACCCATAGTGCGCCCGGCTGTAATAATCACCCAACGTCTCCGGTGGAACGCACGCTACATGAATACCCTTCTCTCCCTCCAGGCCTGCCTGCGCCAGATACCGGTTCATTTGTTCGGTATCTCGCGTTAAAATATCATAATGAATATTCCCGGACAGGTTTCGCCTGATGAGCGAGAGCATAAGTTCGATATTTTGCCATTTTTGCGTATTTCCGCTATATACGACCCGTACAGTGTCATCGGCAGCTACAGACGGCAAACGATCTTGATGCCTGACCAGGTGAACAGGCAATATCGGGTAAGTGATGTATGCTGCACGCGATTGCGGATATTTTTTCCGGAAGTGCCGCTCCATTGATCTGGAAACCGTAACAACAACATCGGCACGCCTGAAGAGCGCCGACTCTGTCAATCCGTAGAGCCTGCCTTTTAACTTGAACCCAGCCAACAAATGTTCTTCCGGAACGACTCCATGTGCATCGAACACTGTTCTGCTACCTTTGGCCGCAAGCAGCCAGGCTGGCAACAGTGGCATTAGATTGATAACGGAGTGGATGTAAATGACAGAAGCATCTCTCAAAAGCTTGCAAATAAACCCAAAGTGCCTGAACAAATTACATCGGTATTGAATCACGCCGGGCTTTGTTTCCGCCGTTTCCATGGACCAAAAGCAGCGGTGTGAGACAAACAAATAAACGCGCTGCTGGTCCATGGCCCGCTCATCAATAGCGACCATCCGCTGAGACATCCCTTCAGTCAACGTATGCTTATCCGGAAAGTTCGCAAGAAATAAAACCATCACTACTGCGTTGTCAAGATGTTAGCGATCCGTTCAGCACTATGCCCGTCCCCATACGGGCTGTTTCCGGCTGCCATTTTGTCGACTTCAGCTTTGTTCTTCAAGAGCAAGGTAGTTTCACGGACCAGCGTATCGGTTTCCGTACCGACCAACTTTACCACTCCGGCAGCAATAGCCTCAGGGCGTTCGGAGACGTCGCGCATAACCAGCACGGGCTTTCCTAAACTCGGGGCCTCTTCCTGGATACCTCCGCTATCGGTCAGAATCAAATATGACCGCATCATCAGCCACGTAAATGCCGGATATCCCAACGGGTCCGTCAAAACGACATTTTCCAAGTCAGCAAGTAGTTCCCGGACCGTTCCTTGCACCGCCGGATTCAGGTGTACCGGAAAAACGATCACCACGTCCGGGTGCGAGGCGATCTGCCGCAGTGCGTGACATATATTGGTTATACCTTCGCCATGATTCTCCCGCCGATGAGCGGTCACCAGGATCACCTTATCGAATCCGTCAATGATTTTGGCCAGGTTTGCGATTTCCCGGTCCATGTAAGTATTCAGGCGTAATCTCGCCCATGCCAGCGCATCAATTACTGTGTTACCGGTAACATACACAGCTGATGAATCCACCCCCTCGCCAAGAAGATTGCGTTTAGCCGACTCCGTAGGAGCAAAATGGACGGACGAGATGCGGCTTGTAAGTTGCCTGTTGATCTCTTCAGGGAAGGGCGCATAAACGTTATAGGTCCGTAAGCCGGCTTCCACATGCCCCACGGGGATCTGCTTATAGAAGGCGGCCAATGACGCCACCATTGAAGTTGTCGTATCACCGTGCACCAGCACGTAATCCGGCTTGCTCTGCTCAAGGACCGTCCTAAGCTTAAGCAACGAGCCGGCCGTAAGGTCGAACAGATCCGGTCTGCCCTTCATCAAGTCCAGATCGTAATCCGGCACAATGTCAAAAAAAGTCAGTACCTGATCAAGCATATGCCGGTGCTGAGCCGTAACACAGACCTCCAGAGAAAAGATGTCCTGTTTTTGTTGGATGGCTTTTATTACTGGCGCCATCTTGATGGCTTCCGGTCTGGTACCGAACACAATTAAGATTTTCTTCATGTATACTATCCTTTCAGCGGCATATGCTCTGATGCGATTTAACGGTTACGAAGCTACAATTATACGAAATACCTCGAAGTAATACTTTTGCCTGTGATACACACATTGAGCCAGCGCATGCACTGCCAGCATTGTTTTCACCAGTGCGGCACCCCAGCGTCCGGTTGTCTTCCGGAAGTATAGCTGCCTGCTCTTAGCAAACATTTTCACCTTCCTCAACGGCCATCGACCTTCGGCAATATGGCCGCCGCTTTCCAGGTGCACCATTTCGGCCTCGGGAAGCCAAATGGACTTAAAGCCAGCCTTTCGGAAACGCCATGCGAGCTCCGTCTCTTCAAAGTACAAAAAGAAATCGGGGTCGAACCCCCCTATCTTCCGGAACAAGTCAGCCCGTACAAACAAGTCTGCGCCGGAGATGTAGTCCACCTCCTTTGTCTCCTTTCCGCTATCGCTGACTGCAATCGTCATCTTATCAAAGAAGTGCTTTCTAAAAAACCGGTAAAAACCCACCTGGGCTATTGTCCCCCACAAAGAAGGGAAATTACCATAAGACGCCTGCGGATTCCCGTCAGGGGTCAGCAGCATCCCGCCGCAGCAAGCCACGTCGTCGTTTTTCTTGCTTTCCATGAAATCAAACAGTATCCCGGCGGCATCATTCAGAAAATACGTATCTGAATTAACGAAAAAAAGATAGGTGCCTTTGGCCGCCTGCGCGCCTTGATTGTTTGCACGGCCAAACCCGATATTCTCGGTATTACGTATGACCTGTACGTCAATTTCTTTCTCCAAGAGGTCGACAGAGCGATCCGCTGAATTGTTATCCACGACGATGATCTCATAGCGGATTTCCCTCACCTTCATGCGAATACTGGCAATGCATTGCATGGTTAACTCCGCCGTGTTATAATTGACAATCACAATTGACACGTCAACGATGTCTTTTCCATAATTACTCATCATTAAGACGTCCTGATTCCATCCTACATCTTATTATCAGCACCTTGCTATACAACAATCGTATAACAGGGATCCAGGCCAAGAATTTAGAAACAAACCAATTTCCAGTATATCGCGCCCCCGTTATCGTAATATCGCCGAATCCCATGCTCTGCAGAAATCTGGTGATCTGCCGCGGTGTAAACCTGTTCATTACGGGCTTGTTGCTCAGATACGCGTCCTCACCAGCGAGTTCTCCCCGGATGAGCCCACGGATGACGAGCCACCGGAACATATTGGGCACAACCACCGTAACCTTCGCATGCGTGTTCAAGTGACCGCGTAGCCAAATAAAATAGTCCGTTAAACGATCCTGATAAGGCAGGTTAAACTCTAATACAGCTTCGTCGACGCGGCTGGCCATCCGCTCAAACGGCGAAACGAGGCTCACGTTTCCGTAGTGCCGTTGAATAAAAAACGAGGCTGACTTCATATGATCATGAACATAAATGCGGGAATAACGCGCGCTTACATGAAGCAACTGGGGCGATTTATGCATGGTGTCCACGAACACCGTGCCCCGCCTTTCCAACGGAGCCAGAAACCCGCCATGTACCGGCTTGATGGATGCCGCACGGCGCCCCGCGCTGCTGCTTACCACTGAGCGTTCACCCAGGACATAACGGGCCAGACGCTCGGTGGTTAAGGTGCTACGTACGTATCTTAACAGCTGATCCACATAACCGGCATACTGCTCATCAGTCATCTCGCCACTGTCAATCAACCCCTTGATCTCCTTAAGCAGGGCCTTTGGCAGTGTGGTCAGCGTCCCTGAGGGACAAGACTCCAAATCAAGGAAATACGGGAGGCAGCCGTTTGCCAGGATCTCATAATGCCGCAGGCAATCCCAACCTGCTTTCTTGCACGTAACAGCGTACTTTGACTTGCGATAATCCTCGTAGTAACCAGACTCTTCATTAAAAACATAGGTGTACGGCCTCCCGGGATAGTTAACCGCCCATTCCTGATCTTTACGGGGGATCCCTGTAACGATCTTGTTTTCCGGTATTGCAAAGCTAATCGGCTTAACATACGGTTGTTTATTGTTGTGAACCAGCTCCCGCTTGAAATATGTTCCCATTCCCAAATATTCCTTGGCAATACAGGTGTCATCTTCTCCGTCAATAAAAGCGATCTTGTTAGCAGAACAATACCGGGCCACGTCGGTCAATAGTTCATTGCTTCGCCTTATGGAGCCATAGACTACGGCAGCATAGTACCCTTCCCGTAAGCGGCTAAGTGCTTGCTCTTGCGTCACTACCCGCTGTAGCCGGCCCGGAATGTTTCCATAAAGCGTAAACCCCTTACCATATAAGGCTTTCCGGTCGCGGTCCAGAAGCGGATCATACATATACCACATATCGGATAACGAGTCGACGGTCTCCCCATATAGGCTTTTCAAGCCGTGATATACCGCGTCCGCCTGATAGTCAGGAGAGCCACTGGTATTGATATAGAGGATGTTCATCTAATTAATATCGTTTACTTTTTTTGCAGCGTCTCAAGCATTTTCTTTAAATAGTCAAGAATCAACCTGCCTTCCTCTGCTCTAAAAACATATAATAATACGTATAAATATAAAGCAGCAACGGAGCCGTTAAAAACTAACTGCAGGAACGTCTGCCCGAAATCGATATAAGCGGCAGTCAAATATGTGGCCGACAGTCCGATCAATAGTATGCAGGTGTATTTAAACAGAACGGACAAGATGCTATATTTATCAAAAGGAAGACGGGTAAACAATATTACTGCGGCAATAAAATGGCTTATAAACAAGCCAAATGGGAAAACCGCAGGCCCAAATTTCCGGTATAACAGAATATTCGTGGTAATCATACCCAGCTGTGCAAAAAGTCCGATCAACGCGTAAGTCTTGCCACGGTGTTGCGCCAAAAGGGTAAGCCCAAATAACAAATATAGAAATACCGTAACCGAAGCTAAGCTATAATATGTTGTCAAGCTGCTAATGCGGGAGAGTTCTGCATCGGTGATTGAACCCTGATCGTAGAGTAAAGTAATAATCTCTTTCGCAGACGTCGACATAACACATACCAGCAGTGCGATGATCAGCATCCCCAATTGCAATATTTTTTTGAAGTCTTTGAAAGCGTCATGCTTCATCCCACTTGAAAAAAGCTGTGCGAGCACCGGGACCAATATTGTGGTCAGTACACTTGTTATGACCGTCAAAAACACGTCGGGTATTTTTCTGGCATAATCCAACGAAGATACTACACCGACACCCATTGTGCTTGCAAGCGATTTTTCAACAACATGGTTCAGTTGAGCAAAAAAAAAGGGCACGAAAAAGGGAAGCGCGAATACAATAAACGGAGTGACAAGCTTCATTTTAAATTGACGGATACCGGCCAGCAACGCAATCCTACGCTTACGGAACTGCCGAAACAAAAGCACCGAAAGCAAGATCAAACCCACATAGTACCCCAGCGCCAATGAATAGATGCCTATAGAAGGCGCAAAAAGGGACATGGTACAAATATTCACAACGGTTGCTATGCAGCTTGCAACCTCGGGAACATAAAACGAGCCGTACGCATTCAAAATCCCGATGCCGAGCTGGGTGCCCTGATTAAATAAAAGGGACGGTGCCAAGAGCATAATCATCGCCGCCAAGGCATGATGATCCTGCCCGGAAAAATCAGGAGCGATGACGGAGGCTATAATCTCCCGGTTCAAAGCCAGGAACAGGGTCAGCACCATTGAGAAGAGCAAGGTCACGGTAAACAGTGCACCGGAAGCGACCAAGCCATACTCCTCGCCCCTTTCGGCTCGCATGGAAACAAACTTGGCTCTGAATGTCTCATTTACAGGACCCCATATCGCTGCATCCAGAACCACGATGCAGTTCAGCGCTAGCACCCAGATATCGCGACCGACCATCACCCCAAAATATTTAGCCGCCAATACAAGGTTGAAGACTGACAATATCAGTTTCAAGGCACGGAACATAAAAAGTATGGTCGTTCGCTTTCTCAATTGTTAGCAGTGTAAGCTAAATACGCTTCCGTGCAAAGAAAAGACTTTTTTAACACTTTAACTCAATCAAACATTCTACCGTTGAGCTTTTCTGGGCCGTTACGTCGTCCCACTTTTCTAAAACCGTCGTAAACAGTTAAAGAATTCAGGTGTTTTCATATAATTGCAGGCATCAATGATTAAAAACATGGATATCACGCTTCAGAACAGCGCCTACCTCAACGGCAAGTTTATCAAAGGCCAGAAGGCTTTCGAAGTCGTAAACCCTGCCAACGGCGAAACCATCGCCTCCGTTCCGGACCTCGGTGCTGAGGACTGCCGCACGGCGATTGATCATGCGCATGACGCTTGGCCGGCGTGGCGGGACACCGCTACCGGCGTCCGCAGCGACATGGTGCGCAGGTGGTATGAATTGATCATGGACCACCAGCCGGAACTGGCGCGGATCATGACCATGGAAAGTGGCAAACCCCTGTCAGAAAGCTTTACCGAGGTGGAGTATGGTGCATCGTTCGTGGAGTGGTTTGCCGAGGAGGCGAAGCGGGCCTATGGAGAGACCATCCCGGCGCCGAAGCCGGGTCAGCGGCTTGTGACGGTCCGCCAACCTGTGGGTGTGGTGACGGCCATCACGCCCTGGAATTTTCCGCTGGCCATGATTACGCGCAAGGTGGCCCCTGCATTGGCCGTGGGATGCACGGTCGTGCTTCGTCCCGCATCCCAGACACCGCTGACCGCTCTTGCGGCTGCAAAGCTCGCCCATGAAGCGGGTTTCCCACCGGGTGTATTCAACGTGGTCACCGGCAAGGACAGCAAGGGCATGGGTACTGAGCTGGCCACTAATGAGAAAGTTCGTAAGATTTCCTTTACGGGCTCTACTGAAGTAGGACGTTCCCTGATGGCTCAGGCCTCGGAAACAATTAAAAGGGTTTCATTCGAGTTAGGCGGCAACGCACCTTTCCTGGTGTTTGACGATGCCGATGTCAGCGCCGCTGTGCGTGGTGCCATAGCGGGTAAGTTCCGTAATTCAGGACAAACGTGCGTTTCTATCAATCGTTTTTTTGTGCAGGACGGGATCTTTGAAACCTTCGCCGGAGAACTTACCGCCGCGGTGGCCAAGCTAAAGGTCGGGAATGGACTGGATGAAGGGGTACAGGTAGGTCCGCTTATTAACAGGGAAGGTCTTGAGAAAGTTGAGGCTCACGTCAAAGACGCGCTTGACAAGGGTGCCCGGTTGCTTACCGGCGGCAAGGTTCAATCCAATCTGTTTTTCCAGCCCACGGTGCTGGCAGACGTACCGCCTTCAGCCAGGATAGCCGGAGAGGAGACTTTCGGGCCGGTCTGCGCGCTTTTCCGCTTCTCTAAGGAAGACGAAGGCATTGCGCTGGCCAACGATACGGAGTTTGGGCTGGCTTCTTACTTCTATAGCTCAGATGTAAACCGTTGCTGGCGGGTTGCGGAACGGTTGGAGGCGGGCATGGTGGGCATCAATACGGGACTGCTTTCTAATGCCGTGGCTCCGTTCGGAGGCGTCAAGCAATCCGGCATAGGGCGTGAAGGTTCTAAGCATGGCCTGGATGAATATACAGAACTCAAGTATCTGTGCTTTGGGAGTTAACCGTGGCTAGCGCTCCCGGATTTTCTTGTACCATTTTACAGCAAGCATGAGCATCATGGAAAGTATCAACAGGCCCAACACTCCATATATCCAGTTGATGGCGCTTTTGAGCACTACCGCGAACACAATGGCAAACAGCAACACGGTGGGCAATTCGTTCCAAAGGCGCAGACCGGTGGATCGCCACTTGCTGGACTCGCCTTTCAGCCGGAACAGGATTTTCTGGCAAGCAAAGTGATAGGCTACGAGCCCGAGTACGAAAGCGAGTTTGACATGCATCCAACCGGCATTTAACAGGTCTGGCGCCAGATACAGCATGGTGAGGCCTGCCAGTACCGCCAGGTACATGGATGGTGTGGTAATGATCCACCACAGCTTGTTCTCCATGGTGACGAATTGCCGGTGAAGAATCCGGTATTCCGCTTCCGGCCGCTGCCGAGCCTCGGTATGATAGATGAACAGCCGGACGATATAGAAGAGTCCGGCCATCCAGGTTATGACAAAAATAATGTGTACCGCCTTGGCATACAGGTATATCATGGTCAATAACGAAATTCCTTCACGACCTCGATCGCATACTTGACGTTCTCGAATGGAATGTCAGGCATGATGCCATGTCCCAGGTTGAAAATAAAGCCATCCGTCCCCCGCATCCGCTCAAACAGTTGTAAAATTTTGGTTTTGATCACCTTTTTATCGGCATATAGCACAAACGGATCGAGGTTGCCCTGCACGGCCACGGCTCGCGGAAGTCCGTCCTTCACCTGTCTGAGATCGGCATTCCAGTCCACGGAAACGACATCCGGTCCGGCCTCAGCCATCATGGGTGCGAAAACCGAGCTTCCCTTGCAAAAGGAAATGACCGGGACTCCACTGCGGTTGAGTTTGGAGATGATATAGGCGTTGTAGCGGTGGGCAAATTCCCTGTAGTCATCCCAGGCCAACGCCATGGCCCAGCTGTCAAACAGCTGCAGAGCGTTCACGCCGGCGGCTATCTGCAGGTTCAGATACCCGACCGTCACGTCGGCGATCTTCTGGAGGATCAGATGCGCCAATCCGGGTTCATTGTGCAGCAAGAGCTTGGTGCGTTTAAAGTCCTTGGACGAGCCCCCCTCCACCAGGTAGCTCAATACGGTAAATGGGGCACCTGCAAACCCTATTAGCGGAATCCGCCCCTGCAACCGTTGCTGGACAACACGGATCGCGTCACCTACATATTGCAGGTTTTCCACCACATCGGTTCGCAGCGCCTCTGCGTCTGCAAGGGTACGCACCGGATTGGCGAAACGCGGCCCCACCCCCTGCTCAAAACTCAGTTGGCCACCCATAGCTTCGGCTGTGACCAAAATGTCCGAGAATAGAATGGCTGCATCTATATCCAGTAAATCCACGGGAAGCATGGTTACATCTGCCGCTATCTCCGGCGTTTTACACATCTCAAGGAAAGTGTGCCGGTTCTTGATTTCCCAGTACTCTTTCATGAACCGTCCAGCCTGGCGCATCATCCATACGGGAGGCCTTTCCGTTGGCTGCGAGAACGCAGCCCTTATCAGTAAGTCGTTTTGTAGATCGTTCGTCACTATTGTCGTTTGGGTATTTCGTTTTCGATTTTGTTAATGATCTGTGCCACGCGCGAAGTTACTTCGAGCTTCCGGGCCAACGCGACGTAGGCCTTAACCCGTTCATAATCTTTTTTCCGCAAATTAATGTTAGCCAGATTGACCAAAATAATTGCTTTGTCATTGGGTCTGCGGAAAGGGAGCCTTGACGCTATCTGGAAATGCCTTTCCGCCGTCTCATAATCCTCTTCCTGCAACGCCAGATTCGCGCTCATGAATTCATAGTAATTACGCCTTCCTTTCCGCAGATATTGGGGCTTTTTGATGTCTGCAAGCAGCCGCCGGGCTTTGTCGTAGTCTTTTTTCTGGAATGCCTGGGAGGCTATAAATACAGTCCCTTCCCGGTAATAACTCCATATCAGATAAATTAATACGCCACTGATCATTCCTGCTGCTTGATAAGCACGCAGGTAAACCGCCCAAATCATCGCAATAAACACGAGTACCGAAACCACGGCACGCGCCTTTGATGTCATCATGCGTTTTGCGGATTGTCGGTAAACTTATATCCTACGCCCCGTATGGAGTGAAAGTACCTGGGATGTTTCTGGTCCGGTTCAAAATATTTCCTGAAGGTCAGGATAAAATTATCAATGGTACGTGTTGACGGGTAAACATCGTAATTCCAGACGGTCTCCAGGATCTGTTCACGGGAAACTGCCTCGTTGCGCCGCTCGATGAGCAGCTTGAGCAGCATGGTTTCCTTCTTGGTAAGCGATGTAATGCTGCCGTCAGCATGGTGCAACTCAAAAGAGTTGAAATAAACGGTCTTATCGCCAATAGTATACGAATTCAGTTCCTTCAGCTCCTCCCCTTTCATACTCCGGCGCACCAGTATTCCTACGCGGAGGATCAATTCTTCCAGATTAAACGGTTTAACCAGGTAGTCATCGGCGCCTTTCCTCAGTCCGGTTATCCGATCTTCGCTGCTGTTCTTGGCCGTAAGGAACATGATGGGCACTTCGGTATTCTGCAGGCGTATCGTCTCCGCCACCTGAAAGCCGTCTATTTCCGGGATCATTACATCCAGTATAACAAGATTAAAACGCTCCTCCTTGAATACCTTTAAGGCCTTTTTTCCATCGGTGGCGGTAGAAACCCTATATCCCTCTAACTCCAGGTTCAGCTTGATGGCTTCCAACAGATGCTCCTCATCTTCCACCAACAGGATACGCTGCTTAGTTTGTTGCATAATGGTTGTTAAATATGACTTCAAAAATACTCCCCGAAGGGGCGTTGTCTTTCACTTTTATCTGTGCCCGGTGTTTTTCCAATACCGTTTTTACGATATAAAGCCCCAGTCCTGTCCCCTTTGTCTTCCGTGTATCTTCGTTACCGACGCGATAGAATTTATTAAAGATACGTTTTTTTTCCTCGTCCTGTATCCCGATCCCGTGATCGGCCACAGAAAACAGGATATTTCCCTCATTCTTGCTTAATTTTACGAAAACATGAGCGCACGGGGGAGAATATTTTATGGCATTTTCGATGAGGTTGGTTACCACGTTCGTCAGCGCAAAGCGGTCGCCCTCAATGTGGATATCGGGCTCAAGTTCCGCCTTGATAATCTGCGAGGTGCAGGAATGGATTTGCAGACGTCCAGCCACTTGTTCCACCAGCTCAGTGAAGTTAATATGTTCCTTGGGAAAATTACGCTGGATATTCTCCAGCTTGGTGGCGATCAGCACGTTTCCGACCAAATCATCCAGCCGCTCGATATCCTTCAGCGAATTGGATAACAACTGCTCCCGTTTGGCTTTGTCAAGGTCACGCTTCAAGATGGTCTGGATCGCCAGCTTGATCGATGCCAGCGGGGACTTGAGTTCATGGGTCACCGCTAAGAGGAAGTTCTGCTGCTGTTTCTGGATCCTGTGTTCGCGGACAAAGGCTTTCTTCAGCTTAAGTGCTCCAACCACGAAAATAAGCATAAAGAAAATCCCCTCGCCTACGATCATGGCCATCCGGTGCGGCTGTGCTTCAATAAGCAATACGCCCCACCATACCAGCTGGGCAGTGGCATAAAACACCAGAAAATAGAACAGCACCAATGACTTCCGCATAACTGCATTTTCAATATAAACTACAAAAATATTGATTTACATCAGTTAAAAACAAATTGAGTGCTTCATTATGACACTATTTAAAGATATGCACCCATCCCTTGGGGTTCAACATTGAGTAAGCAACCGATTATTCGTAGATTTGACCGGTTTCCCGGATTATGATACGCATCCTATTCTATTTGCCGGTCTTTGTGTGGTTGCTGCCCTCCCTGCAAGGAGCGGCACAGACCGTGCAATTCCAGCAGTTAAACATGGAAAATGGGCTGTCACAGAACCACATTACGTCTTTCCTGAAAGATAGCCGGGGATTTCTCTGGATTGGAACCTCTGCAGGATTGAACCGCTACGACGGGCATGATATCAAAATATTCCGGCATGTTCCGGGGCAAGCCACCAGCTTGGTCGATAACGACATTGTGAGCCTTTTTTCAGGTCCCAACGGGAAGTTATGGGTGAAAACGAAGCTCGGAACGAACATCTACGACGACCGGCGGGAGCGGTTCATCCGCAACACCGACAGCGTCCTGAGCGCGTTGGGCCTGCCGGTTACCGAAGTGCTGGACATCCGCCGTGATGCGGAAGGCCGATGCTGGTTCCTGCAGACGGGAGGCTTGCTTTCCATGTATGACGAACGGAAAGCAGCTACCCAACGGATCCCGCTAACGGAACCAGGCCCGCCCGTTACGGGGATAGCGCTGGATAGGGAAGGCAGTCTATGGACTGTCAATGCGCACGGCACGGTAAAAAAACCGCTGGCGGGGGACATGGTAAAATACCACCTGCAAAATAGCATAGTGGAGAGTGGGCAAAAGGAAGAGAATTTCAGTCTTTTCGTTGACAGTCAGATGCGTCCCTGGGTTTACGTCCCTACCAAGCACGGTGGCCTATATTGGTGGCCCAGGGCACCGGACCGGCCGGTTCACATCAGCAATGTTTCAGAAGGGATGCAATTGAACAACCCGATTGTCTTTGACGTATCCGAAGCCTTGGACGGGCAAATCTGGATTGCCACGGATCATGGGGGCGTGAATGTGCTGGATCCGGTAAAACGGCGGGTTTCGTACCTCGTGAATGATGAGTTTGATGACCGGACCATTGCGCAGAACAGCGTAACTACGCTTTACCGTGATACCGACGGCATCATGTGGGCCGGCACGTTCAAGCGTGGTGTGAGCTTTTACCATCCGCAGCAGATCCGTTTCGCACTATATCAGCGTCAGCGGGGAAGCCGTGAGGTGGCCTTACCCTTTGATGATATTAACCGTTTTGCAGAAACCCCGGACGGCAATGTCTGGATCGGCACCAATGGTGGCGGATTGATTTATTTCGATCGGAAGAATAATCGCTTCAAACAATACCGGCATAACCCGTATGACTCCTATAGCCTGGGCAGTGATGTCATCGTCAGTCTGCATCTGGACCGGGAAGGCATCCTTTGGATAGGGACCTACCATGGAGGTCTTAATCGATTCGATGGCAAGCGCTTTACACGTTACATGCACAGCCCCTCGAATCCTGAAACAATTGCCGACAACAGCGTTTGGGAGATCTACGAGGATTCCAGGGGCCGATGCTGGATAGGGACGCTGAACGCCGGCCTGAACCTCCTGGATAAACGGACCGGAAAATTCACCCGTTTGGGTTTCGGCGAAGGCGGCTTTACGATGTCGGCTTATATCTCATCCATTGCTGAAGACCACCAGGGTGGAATGTGGTTCGGTACAGCCTCCGGCATTGAATTACTGACGCCGGCAGATACATTCAAGCGGTTCCGCTACAGCCTGAATGACCCCAATGGGATCAGCAATGATTATGTGAATGATATCCTGGAAGACCGGCAGCACCGCATATGGATCGCTACGCGCGATGGACTGAACCTCTATAATGCCGAAAAGGGAACCTTTAGTGTCTTCCGCACCGAAGACGGGCTGCCGGATAACACCGTATTGACCCTGCTTGAAGACCGCAACGGAACGATCTGGGTAAGCACTGTCAGAGGCATTTCAGCGATAAAGGCGGACGCTGACAATCCAGGGCGATGGCGGTTCTGGAACTACGGTCGCCGGGATGGCTTGCAGGCCAACGCTTTCAATGAGAACGCAGCGGGCCGCATGGCTTCAGGGGAACTGTTCTTCGGTGGCCCGTCCGGTTTTAACATCATCGATCCGGCGCACGTGCTGCCGGTCCCTAAGCTGGGGAAACCGGTGCTTACGGATTTTCAGCTGTTCAACCGAAGCGTAGATCCATCGGAATGGTTGGACCGAAAGGAGATTAAGCTAGCGCACGACCAGAACTTCCTTAGCCTGGTTGTTGCCTCATTGTATTTCCTCAACAAAGACCGTGCGTATTTCCGGTATAAGTTGGCGGGCGTTGACCAGGAGTGGCAGCCACTGGATCATCATACCCGGAAGGCCACCTTTACGAACCTGGACCCGGGCAGTTATCGTTTTCAAGTCATGGTCTCCGGCGATGGCGAAACCTGGAGCGGGCCCCATAACCTGACCACCATCGTTATCCGTCCTCCTGTCTGGAAAACCGGCTGGGCTTATTTCCTCTATGCGTTGACAGGAATCGGCAGCATCCTGCTGATCCGGCACGTCGAACGCACTAGGGAAAAAACGCGTTTCGCCCTCCAGCGGGAACGGCAGGAGGCGCGGTCCAAATTGGAAAGCGTGCTGAAACAGCAGGCTTCCCTGGAGCAGGCCTACAAGAAAAAGCTGGATGTCTTTCCCTCCGAGAAACCGGTCATGACAGCCGATGAATCTTTTCTGAGGAAAGCCCTTGAAACCGTTGAGCAGCATCTAGGAGACGGAGGTTTCTCAGTGGAATCCTTTGCAGATGCCATGAACGTGAGCCGGGTAAGCCTCTATAAGCGCATCCTGACGCTCACCGGATACACCCCATCCGAATTCATCCGCAACATCCGCTTACGGCGGGGCGCACAATTGCTGGAACACTCAGGACTCACCGTAGCCGAAATTGCCTACCAAGTGGGCTTTAGTAATCCGAAACAATTCTCTAAGTACTTCAAACAGCTATACGGCGTTGCCCCTTCCGCATACCGAAAATAAACATAGGAGCCCCCACCATAATTCCTCAGGGTTTGCCAGAGTTAACTAAAACGCCCCTTTTTGTTAACATATGCATCCCCTTTCAATGCGGCGTCCATTGTATTTTTGCATCATAAACCAAAGGTTAACCAGTTACAAAGCTATTGATATGCCAAAAATCTTACCTGCGTTTTTCGCTGTGTTCCTACTCGGCATGAACCCTATGCCATCGTTGGCAAAAGCACAGGAGCCTACCGTCACCCGTACGGACCACGGAGTTGTTTTGTTGTTCCAAGGGATGGATGCGGCCCTCGATCAGCAGTTAACATTGGAGGTCATTTCTGACCGGATCATCCGGGTGATGGCCAAACCGCCGGGCAGTAAGGTTAAGCCGAATAAATCGTTGATGGTGGTAGATTCGCTGCGCCGCGCGACGGGGCCATGGGATATGGAAGAAACGGATACCCATGTGCTGTTGAAGACCGCTGCCCTTACCGCACAGGTGTCTAAACATACCGGAGCCGTCTCTTTTTTGGATAAACAGGGGCGCTCCCTGCTTTCAGAGCGCAAGCGCGACGGGGCCACATTTGAGCCGGATGCGTATGACGGAGATGCCTTTTACCGCGTCCGCCAGCACTTTGCGGTCACGCCGGACGAGGGCCTATACGGACTGGGGCAGCATCAGAACGGTGTAATGAATTACCAGGGACGGCAGGTGACGCTGCTGCAGTACAATACCGAGATTGCCATGCCCTTTCTGGTGTCTACAAACAATTACGGCATCCTATGGCATAATTATTCCATTACCAAAGCCGGTGACATTCGGCCCCTTCTTCCGCTTTCGGCCCTGCGGCTGTATGCCAAGGACGGACGGCGCGGGTGGCTCACGGCTACCTACCGCGACAAAACCAATCCGGACGAGGTCTGGTATAGCCGGCCTGAATCAGATATTTCCTATTTATACCTCAGCGATCAGGCAAAGTTTCCCAACTCGGTAGACCTGGCGCACAGCACGGTTACCTATGAGGGTCAACTGGAGTCGCCCTACAGCGGATTGCACCGACTGCACTTCAACTATTCCGGCTACCTCAAGGTCTGGATAAATGGCCGGCTCAAGGAAGACCGCTGGCGGGAATCCTGGAATGCAGGTACATTTGAAGTTGACCTGGAGCTGGCGGCCGGCCAGCGACAGGACATACGCCTGGAGTGGATTCCCGATGGCGAACAGGCTTATCTGGGCGTACAGTGTCAGCGCCCGGTTGACGAGGCTAACAAGGGCTTATTTTCCTTTGATTCGGAGGCCGGTGATGGTGTGGATTATTATTTCGTTTGGGGAGAAAACATGGATGGGGTGATTGATGGTTATCGACGGCTTACCGGTCGCGCGCCCATCATGCCGAAGTGGTCCTTCGGGTACTGGCAAAGCCGCGAACGTTATAAAACGCAACAGGAACTGGAAGAGACCGCCCGTGAATTCCGGAGGCGCCGGATCCCGATCGACAATCTGGTACAGGACTGGTCCTACTGGCCGGAACATGACTGGGGGAGCCACGCGTTTGATGCTGAGCGCTTTCCTGACCCGGACGGGATGATCAAACGGTTGCATGATCAGCATTTCCGGCTGATGATCTCCGTGTGGCCGAAGATCAATGAAACGTCCAGCGTATACGGCCGCTTCCGGGACAGCAGTTGGCTGTATATGCGCAACATCTACGATGGCCGCAGGGACTGGATTGGCAAAGGATATACATCAACGTTTTACGATCCATTCAATCCCGCGGCCAGGCAGGGGTTCTGGGACCTTATGGACAAAAAGCTCTACAAAAAAGGCATCGACGCCTGGTGGATGGATGCCAGCGAACCGGATATCCACTCGAACATCAATCTGGAAGAGCGGAAAACTGTTATGCAACCGCTCATTGGATCATCAGCCAGGTACTACAACGCCTTTCCGCTGCAAAATGCAAAGGGAATCTATGAAGGTCAACGGCAGACCGATCCGGATAATCGGGTATTTATTCTTACCCGATCGTATTATGGCGGTCAGCAGCGCTATGCCGCGGCCGCGTGGAGCGGCGACATTGCGGCGAGATGGCACGACATGAAAGACCAGATCGCTGCGGGCGTGAACTTCTCCATGTCAGGCGCGCCATATTGGACAATGGACGCCGGGGGCTTCCTTGTTGAGCGCCGGTTTCACCGGCCAAGTCCCGGGGATCTGGAGGAATGGCGGGAGCTGAACACACGTTGGTATCAGTTCGGCGCTTTCCTTCCAATATTCCGTGCGCATGGTCAGTTTCCTTTCCGGGAGCCTTTTAACATTGCCCCGGAAGATCATCCCGCTTACCGCAGCATAGTGTATTACATCAATCTCCGCTACCGCCTCTTGCCATATGTCTATTCGCTGGCCGGAAAGGTTTACCTGGACAATTACACCATGTTGCGCGGACTGCCCATGGATTTCCCTGCCGATGGCCGGGTACGCGGCATCAACGATCAGTTTCTGTTCGGGCCTTCTCTGCTGGTAAACCCGGTGACCGAACGGGGTAAATCCGCACGTACCGTATATTTGCCCGAAGGACCGGGATGGTACGACTTTTATGACGGAACGTTCCGCTCCGGCGGAGACTCCGTAGAAGCGCCGGCGCCTTATGAACGTATCCCGCTGTTTGTCAAGGCGGGCAGCATCCTTCCTCTCGGACCGGCATTGCAATACACAGATGAAAAGCCGGCAGACGAGCTTACGCTGCTGATCTATGAAGGAGCCGACGCGACGTTCACCCTGTATGAGGACGAGGGAACCAACTATGAGTATGAGCAAGGAAAGTTCAGTGCCATCAGGATAGACTACCGCGATGACAAGCGGGAACTGTCAATCGGCGCCCGGCAAGGCGCTTTCAAAGGGATGCCAACGAAACGGAAGTTTAACATCGTGTACATCCGACCGGATGATCCGCAGGGAGTGGATAGCCCGTTCCAGCCCAGGGAGATGATACACTATAACGGAAAGGAGAAACGGGTGACGTTAAGATAGCAATTTAACCAACGAATCAAATGCAATTATAAACAAAAAACCATGAAATCTATGTGTTACAATTTTTACACGCGTAAGCTAAGGCGGTTCGCAACTGGCTGCCTGGCCTTAACCCTCACGGCGCTTGCCGGTGCGGCCTCCGCACACGGATACCCGTGGTCCGCAACTGAACGGCTGCACACCCAGCAACAGGTGGATGTGCACGGCACGGTCACGGATGCAGAGGGAGTCTCTCTATCAGGAGTCACCGTCACGGAGAAAAACACCAGCAACTCTACAGTAACGGATACAGACGGCACTTTCCGTCTCAGCGTGTCCAACGCCAATGCCACGCTGGTTTTCAGTTCGGTTGGCTATGCCACCCAGGAAATTGCAGTCAGCGGTACCGGTCCCGTCAACGTTACCCTGCAGGATGACGTCAACACCTTGGAAGAGCTTGTGGTCATTGGCTACGGCACGCAGAAGAAACGACTGACCACGGGTGCTACCGTGAATGTCAGCGGCGAGGACATTTCCAAGCTCAGCACAACCAATGTGGTAAACGCCCTGCAGAGCCAGTCGCCCGGTGTGCAGATCACGCAGCAGTCCGGTATGCCCGGTCAAGGGTTCAAAGTTAATATCCGGGGGATCGGCACAATCGGCAATTCGCAGCCACTCTACGTTATCGACAACGTTATCGGCGGAGACATCAACAGCCTGAATCCATCAGACATCGAATCCATCGACATCCTGAAAGACGCCGCCTCCGCAGCAATCTACGGATCCCGGGCCGCCAATGGCGTGGTACTGGTCACAACCAAGCAGGGTAAGGCCGGTAAAATGACGCTGAACTACGATGCTTTCATAGGCTGGCAGAACGCCTATAAGCTCCCTTCCCTGCTGAACGCCAAAGAATACATGGCCATACAGGATGAACGCCGCTTCAATGAAGGACTTGCCCCTTACGATTGGGCTACCCTGATTCCAAACCAATACCAGCAGATCATGGATGGAACGTGGAATGGGACAAACTGGCTCAGGGAAATTCACCAGGACAACGCCCTCACGCAAAACCACGCGCTCAACCTGACCGGAGGAACGGACCGTTCGAAGTTTGCCCTCGGTTATTCAGTAGCCTCTCAGGACGGTATCTTCGGAAAACCGGTGGCCCCTCACCTGAACCGGCATACGGTGCGCATCAATTCTGATCATGTCATCCTGAAAAATGATGACTTTGACATCCTGAAGTTCGGCGAGAATCTCACGTACACTTACCGGGTCAACTCCGGTATCGGTATCGGCAACATTTACTGGAACGATATCAATAATATGCTGAAAGGCAACCCACTCCTCCCGGTCTACAACAGCGCGGGCGAGTACTATGACCACGCCAGCAAGGTGGCCGACGGGTGGGCATTTGACGGTGCCACGGCCAATCCCATCGCCGACATGGTATACCGAAGGGGGCTCAATACCACCAAGAACCATTCCGTGATGGCCAATGCCTATATGGAACTGCAGCCCATCAAGGACCTGCGCTTCCGCAGCAATTTCGGTTACCGGCTCAACGCCTCATCATACCGTTCTTATACGCCGGCTTTTCACCTTTCCACTACCTCCATCAATGACGTTGATGACATTTCACAGAATCAAAGCCTCGGTTATGGGTGGCTTTTGGAAAACACCCTGGCCTATCAGCGCACTTTCGGCACTGGACACAACCTGGATGCGGTCATCGGTCAGTCCATTGAACGTTGGGGTATCGGCGAGAACCTCAGCGTAAGCACGGCCAATTCAACATTTCCCGGCAGCTGGCGACATGCTTATGTCGGAAACTGGACAATCCCCTATCCGGGATTCATACCTACTATTGGTGGTGGGCATGATATTGAAAACAATTTTGCTTCCTTCTTCGGGCGGGTGAACTATAACTACAAAGAAACTTATATGGCTAGTTTCATCCTACGGGCGGACGGATCATCTAATTTCGGGCCGAACCACCGTTGGGGGTATTTTCCTTCGGCTTCCGCAGGCTGGATTGTCACGAATGAATCGTTTATGGAATCTGCCAATTGGCTGAATTTCCTGAAGCTTCGGGCCAGTTGGGGTCAAAACGGGAACGCCAGTATCGACCCATTCCAATACCTGGCCACTATCGCCATTGACAGTCAGAACGGATACTATTTTGGCAACGACAAAAACACGCTACGCAACGGAGCTTACCCTGATGTTCTGCCTAACGAGGTGGTTTCCTGGGAAACATCCGAGCAGCTGAATCTCGGGTTCGATGCCCGCTTTGCGCAGGATCGCTTGGGCCTGGTCTTTGACTGGTATCGCAAGTCCACCAAGGATTGGCTCCTCCGCGCCCCTGTACTGGCCATTTTCGGTACGGACGCACCGTTCATCAACGGTGGTGACGTGGAGAACCGAGGCGTGGAGCTGGGGCTCAACTGGAACGACACGCGGGGCGATTTCACATACGGCATCAGCCTCAACGGCTCTTACAACCGGAACCGTGTCATGCGGATTGCCAACAATGAACAGCTTATCGAAGGCGCTGCCAGTGTGCTGAGTCAGGGCACATTGCCGATGTACCGCGCACAGGTGGGCTTCCCCATCGGTTACTTCTACGGATATAAGACAGACGGCATCTTTCAGAACACTGAACAGATCGCTGACTACCGTTCCCGTGGGCACGGCGTGTTAGCTAACGCACAACCGGGAGATGTTATCTTTGTGGATACCAATGGAGACGGCGCAATCACTGACGCCGACAAGGTGCAGATCGGCAACCCCCATCCCGATTTCACAGCCGGTTTCAATTTGTCCCTGGCCTATAAAGGCATAGACCTCAATGTGACTGCTTTCGGTGCGTTCGGCCATCAGATTGCAAAATCATACCGCTCGTTTGCCGACAGCCCGCTGCAGAACTATACCACAGAGGTGTTTCAACGCTGGCATGGCGAGGGCACGTCCAATCGGTATCCGCGGCTCACGAATGGCAGCCATACGAACACACAGTATATTTCAGACATTTACATTGAAGATGGCGATTTCGTAAAGATCCAGAACGTGACGCTGGGCTACAGCTTTAAATCCCTCTTCCCTAACCTGCCGCTGGGCCAGGCACGGCTCTATGTGTCTGCGCAGAACCTGTATACCTTCACCGGTTATTCAGGTATGGACCCCGAGATCGGCTACGGAGATGAGCAGGGGTGGGTATCCGGTATTGACCTGGGCTTTTATCCCAGTCCCCGCAACATTATCATTGGATTGAATGTCAACTTTTAACACTTAGACGAATATGAAACGGATTTTCGCTATAACCATAAGTGTCATTGCGCTGTCCAGCTGTGAGAGTTTTCTGGACACAACCAGTTATGACAAAAAAAATACCGGCAATTTTCCCATGAATCCCACGGATGCAGAGCAGATGGTTACCGGTATCTATTCCACATTAAGCAGGGCCATTTCAGATGCCCCACATACTCTTTTCTATGCTGCCGAGCTGGCATCTGACGACCGGTTCGGCGGCGGGGGTGAAAATGATCGGGACATGCAAGGCCTTGACCATTTGATGAACACGCAACCCAATCGCTTTTTGCCTTTCTGGCGGGCACGCTATCAGGGTATTTTCCGGGCCAATACGGCCATTGCCACCATGGACAACGTCACCGGGTGGGCCAGTGATTCCCAGCGCAACCAGCTCTTGGGTGAAGCACATTTCCTGCGGGCGCTGTTCTATTTCGAGCTGTCTCAGATGTTCGGCGAAGTGCCGTTGGTTACCGCACCTGAAGCTGAGAACATACCCAAGTCCCCCGCATCTGAGACCTATGCCCAGATCGGCTACGACCTTCAGCAGGCCATATCGCTGATGCCGGCCATGCCTTACACAAGTACGGCGGCTGGACACGCCACCCGGTGGGCGGCCCAGGCCCTGGCGGCACGCGTATTCCTTTTCTACACAGGATACTATCAGCAAAGCACGCTGCCGGTGGCGGGGGGCGGCGAGATAACCAAACAGCAGGTGATCACCTGGCTGGATGAATGCATTGCGGGCAGTGGTCATGATCTGGTGGCCGACTTCCGGAACCTGTGGCCCTATACCAACGAGCATACAGCAGCCGATTATGATTACGTCAGCGAGAACGGATTGCGGTGGGCAGGTGACGGAAACCAGGAAACCGTGTTTGCGGTCAAATTCGGAACGTTGGTAGACTGGGGTGAGAACTATACACTCGGCTATTCCAACCAGTATGTACTGCACTTTGGCATGCGGTCCAACAACGGACAGGCAGGGACATTTCCTTTCGGCCAGGGCTGGGGTGCCGGGCCGGTCAATAGCCGGCTGTGGGAACAGTGGCGCCAGGCTGAACCCACGGACATCCGTCGTACGGCCTCAATAATCAATGTAGAGACCGATCTGGAAAGCTACATCTACGGCGCCGATTCTCAGATGGAGGAAACCGGCTTCTGGCAGAAAAAATACATCCCCGTAACTGCCTACAGGGACGGCACCTTGCTACCTTCCTATGCGATCCTGAGCGACGGTGCCCCTACCGATATGCAGCTGGCCCACACGCAGGACCTGGTTTTGATCCGTTTTGCCGATGTGCTGCTCATGCATTCGGAGCTCACCGAATCGAACGCAGGTCTCAACCGCGTACGCGCACGGGCCAAACTAAGCCCCATTGCTTATTCTCTGGAAGCATTGAAGCGTGAACGCCGGTGGGAGCTCGCCTTTGAAGGATTGCGGTATTTCGATCTGATGCGTTGGCATGATGCCGCTTCCGTACTCGCCACCCAGGAAGGCGTTGCCATCAAAAACAAAGGCTTAGACACTCAGATGCGGGCTTTCGGCGGCGGATACAGCGCTCGTTACGAAGCCACAGGTGGTTTCTGGCCGATTCCACAGAGCGAGATTGCACTTTCAGGAGGGGTATTGACACAAAATGCCGGATGGGGAACCCCTGCCGATGAATTTCCGGGATGGTAAACGATAATGGAGAAAATCATGAAAACATATAGCAAACTGGTTTTATGGGCAATAACCGCACTGTCGGTATTTTCAGCCTGCGAGCCCATAGAAGACCGCATGGACATGGGCGGTGCAATCACCGCCGAGCAACTGGACATTACCGCCACCCCCATCGTTGTAGATGGGAAAAACTCCAACAGGGTAGCGCTGGAGAACCGCAGCCCCGTGCTCTCATGGTGGGACTACGGGAGCGGTGTGACACAGCGGAAAACGGATACCGTGCTGCTGGTTACAACGGGGCAGAACGAGATCATCTTTACCGGGCGCAATGCTGATGGAACAGAGGTTACAAAGACGCTGACCGTCCAGGTGGACGAGCTCACCTTTGAGGTCCCGCTGGAATGGGGTTACCTTACCGGCGGATCGGAGAAGACCTGGGTATGGGATGACACGCAGCCTGCCGTCTGGGGCAATGGCGGGTACCTGGCAAGCACCAAGCCGGAATGGTGGATGCTGCCAATCGATCAAATCAACGGACAGGCGGCCGGCGAAGGGGAAGGTGCCGAAATGGTATTCTCCTTACGGGGGGCTGCCCTCACCAAGATGAAAGCGGATGGGCAGACGGAGAGCGGCAGCTTCGCATTTGACATGACGAAAATCACCAATGCCGAAAACGGAGAGGTGTGGGCAAAGGGCAAACTGACCACGCGGGGCGTCACCGTATTATGCGGCAAGTCTCCGGATGAGGGGGGTATCCCGGTATACGAATATGATATCCTGGTCCTCGATGATGACCGGATGGTGTTGAGCTATGCCCCTCAGGGGGCCGCGGCATGGGACGCCGCTTATTTCTGGGTGTTCCGGGCAGCAGACTAATCCGGTAAACAGGTTGACCACACAGCCGCCTGGAAGACGTATGGCACATACGAGATTTCAGGCGGCTTTCTTAAATTAGCGATATGAGGAGCACTATCCGACTTGCCGCGCTGGCTTGCGTCGTTGCGGCAGCACTCTTCTTAACTGGCTGTTCACCCCGGATGTCACCCATTGCCAGGCACGGTGCCCTGAGCGTGAAGGACGGGCACATTGTCAACCGGCATGGAGAGCCGCCCCAGCTGCGGGGCATCAGCTTTTCCTGGAGTGTGTGGGGAGGCAAAAAGTATTACAACCCAGAAGTCGTCAATTGGCTTGTGGATGATTTCAGGACAACCGTGCTCCGGCTTTCCATGGCCATCGAACCGGACAGTGGTTACCTCCGGTACCCTCAGGAGCAGACGGCCCTGATCGAGCAGGTGGCCGATGCGGCCATCCAGCGTGGCGTCTATGTCATCATTGACTGGCATGATCACAACGCTGATAAAAACAAGACCGAAGCTAGGGCCTTCTTCTCCCGTATGGCTCAACGCTATGCCGGAACGCCCAATGTCATCTACGAAGTGTGGAATGAACCGGAGCGCCAAACCTGGCAGACCGTGAAAGACTATGCCATTGATGTCATAGCGGAAATCCGCAGGCATGACCCGGATAACCTGATCGTGGTGGGCAGTCCGCACTGGGATCAGGATGTAGACCTGGTGGCCGCGGATCCGATAACCGGAGTTCCAAACATCGCATATGCTTTTCATTTCTACGCGAGCGATCTGAACCATCAGGAGCAACTGAGAGCGAAGGCAGACGCGGCCCTGGCACAGGGGCTCCCGCTGTTCATTACTGAATGGGGGGTGGGAGAAGCCAACGGGGACGGTGTTTTCGACCGGGAAAAGACCGGTCAGTGGATGGCATGGATGGAAAGGAATCGGTTAAGCTGGGCAAACTGGAACCTTACTGATAAGGCGGAAACGACGGCCATACTGAAACCGGGCGCCCGGGTCTCAGGTTCCTGGGGCCGCGCTGAACTTACAGCAGCAGGCAGGTATATCCGCAGGCAGCTCCGGAAATCAAACACCCGCTGAAAACCGTATCTTTGCCTTATGCGCAACAAAGACAAGAAGGATATTTTTTTTGATCTGGACCATACACTTTGGGATTTTGACAGGAACGCTGCGGAAACGCTGGCCGAGCTGTTTGACCACTACCGGTTCCATGCGCTGGGCATTGAATCCGCCGGGCGTTTCATCGAAGTGTATAACCGGAATAATCACCGGCTTTGGTCCTTATACCACCACGGGAAGATTACAAAGGCCCAACTGCGGGCGGCCCGTTTCGCTGACACGTTCACAGAGCTGGGCATTGATCCGGCCCGCTTCCCCGAAACATTCGAGACGGACTACCTAAGGTTATGCCCCCAGAAAACCCATCTGTTTCCTGAAACCCATGAAACCCTTGGTCATTTGCGTGAAAAGTATACGCTCCACCTCATCTCAAACGGCTTCCGTGACGCTGCTGAAGTCAAAATCAGCACCTGTAAGCTTAAGAACTATTTCTCAACGATCGTCATCTCCGAGGTCGTGGGGGTTCACAAGCCGCATCCCGAAATCTTCCACTACGCGGTATCGAATGCAAAGACTTCTATTGACTGCAGCGTGATGGTCGGCGATAACCTCGATGCCGATATCCGCGGCGCCCAGCAGGTGGGCATGGATGCCGTTTTTTTCAATCCCCGGCAAACCAGTGTCCCCGCGGACGTCCCCTATGCCGTTGCTTCACTCGCCGAACTCAGGGACTTGCTTTGAAGCCTAAAACTGCTGCCCCTCATCGAATCCTCCCTCTTCCATTTCCCGGCGGCGTTTCCGGTCTTCCTTGAAATCCTGCTGGCCGAACCGGTAGTTGAAAGAGACCATAAACATCCGGCGCATCCAACGGTGTTCAAAATAACGGTATACGTTATTGGATACGGTGTATCCGCCGAACCGGCGTTGGTTCAGCAGGTCCCGCACATTGAACATCACGCTGCCCCTCTTAGCCAGCACATCCAGTTTAAGCCCCGCATCTATGACATAATTTTCAATACCCTCGCCCTGCGCCATGATGCGCGGCGCCTGATATTCAAACCGTGCCTGGGCGGACAAAATGGGTGAAAAACGGTAGTTAGTGGTTACATTCGCATTCCAACTAAATCCGGAAGTCGGCTCCACGCCGAATTCCCGGCTTCCTCTGAAGCGCGTGTAGAACGCGTTGACATTAGTCATTGCATCCCACTTTTTGGAAAAATCGATGCGCGAGATCAACTCGAATCCGGTTGCCTCGTTGCGGCTGATATTCTGCCACTGGGACAGGGTGACCCCTGTTGATTCGTCAACCTGGGTAATGATGGGCTGCGCCACGTCGTTGATGATACGGTGATATGCCGATGCGGTCAGTAATGCCGGCTCCCAAGTTTTAGTGTACCCCAGCTCAAAGGAATGGATATCTTCCGGGAGCAGGTTGGGATTTCCCTGCCTATGGTTCAAATTGTCTGAAATGTCCACGAAGGGGTTTACCTGCCAACCGCGCGGACGGCTGACACGGCGCGTATAACTGAGTTGCAGTTGGTTTTGATCGCCGAACTCCTGCGTCAGGAATACGCTAGGGTAAAGCCGGAAATAATCCAGACGGCCGTGTGTAGTCCGCTCATCATCGGACAGTCCTGGATCAAGCAGACCCAATTCTGTGTCCAGGTATGCCTGTTCTGCACGGAGGCCTACCTGGTAACCCAATTTCTCGGTCAGCTTATTCTGATAATTCGCATATAAGGCGTGAACGCTACTGGTCATGTCAAAATCATTGCTTATCCGGTAGTCCGGCCGCAGCCCAGTAGTGGAGTCGACCTGTGAGTATTGGTACTCGCGGCTCGAGCGGATGATTGTACGGTAACCCGCTTCAAACTTGTGATTATCGCCGAATGGCATTACATAGTCAAGCTGGAGATTGATATTCTTTCCATCCTCTTCTGTATCGTTGAGACGCAAGCGCTCATATAAGCCCCCTGGAACCGCTGAATAGGTTTGATCGAAAACATTGTCTCCGGCTTCACGATCGCTGCCGTAAGAAAAATTTCCGACCAGTTCACTTTTGTTATCGAACCTTTGTTGAATATCAAGCGTCAGATCAAATCCGAAATCATCCTCATTCTGCCGGGAAAGCCGCGTACTGGTGCCTGACAACTCGGGATGGTTAACGTAATTATAAAACAGGTCTTCATTTCGCTCATTGCCCCGCACACTGATATTACCCGAGAGCCCGATAAGCGTTTTTTCACTGAGATAGTAGTCAACCCCCAGCTGTATGCCATGGTTCAGTCCCGTCCGGTTGCTTTCACTCGTATTGTTGGTAAGGCTGCCATTGGTCAGCAGTTCCGTGATATTCACCCCATCTCCAACCATGTTGCGCCGATTGAATGAATAGCCGCCATAATAATTGAACTGCTCGTCCCGGAAATTCAGGTTAAGGCCGGCCATGTAGTTGTCATAGGAGCCGCCGCTGGCCGTGAGGCTCCCGTTAAACCCGGTCCGGGTGTTTTTCTTGAGCACGATATTGATAATACCGGATTGTCCCTCGGCGTCGTACCTTGAAGATGGATTAGTGACCACTTCAATCCGTTCCACGGAATTAGCCGGCAGGGACTGCAGGAACTGCGTGATGTCGCTGCCCGCCATTGCGGATTCCCGTCCGTTGATCAGGATGCGCACGCTGCTGGAGCCGCGCAGGCTCACCGAACCATCCATATCCACCTGAAGGGATGGCACATTAGCCAGCAAATCCGTGGCTGTACCGCCTACGCTGATGGTACTCTGGTCCACATTGAATATCTTGCGGTCAATCCCCAGCTGCATCGGCGGCGGGGTGCCTTCAACCACCACCTCGTCCAAAAGCTCTCCGGATGGTTTCAGTAAGATATCTCCCAGATTGACGTCTTTACCGCTACTGATGACAATATTTTCCCGCACGTGATCTTCGTAACCCACAAACGTCACCCGCAGGACATAGGTACCCGGAGCGATACCGGTGAAATGCACCTTGCCATCGTCCCCGGTCTGCATACCTTTTACGTAGGCTTTAGATTCCTGCGTAACCAACGCAGCGCTCGCAAACCCCACGGGCTCCTGCGTAGCAGCGTCCTTAATCACACCGGTCACGGCCGAACCGCTGCGTTCCTGAGCCCACACGCCCGCCACCGATAAACCGATCAGCACAGCGATCATCCAACTTCGTCCCACTATACGTATAACATCCATCTGTTCGTTGTTCATGAAATAGTATCTGAAAAATAATATCGTATTAGTATACTTAATATAGCGCTTAAAAAAACGCAGCAAAGATTGTGCTTTTATCGCAATCATGCACCTATGGTAACCGCAATATTACAGCCGGGGCTGCTTGTTAGGACATTGTTACGTGACGGGGTGTCACTATTCCACCGAAACGGTCAAACCTTCAGCTTTCAGTATCTTCCGGTAAACTTCCACCTCCGTGTAGCTGCCTTCCAATACCGCGCATTTGCCCTCCGTATGCACCTTCCAGGCAATCTTCTCCGCTTCGGCTTCGCTGTACTGGAGGTGTTTAACCAGGCAATTTATGACATGCTCAAACGTATTGGTGTCGTCGTTCCACAGAATCAATCGATGGTTGGAGCCAATCGACGCCAATAATTCATCAAGGGTATAGGTTTCTTCTTGTGTCTCGACCGTCATGTTTACAAATTTACGCCTTTTTATAAAATTTCCGTACAATTGTAATGGTAAAAAGGAGGAAGGGCAATGCAAATGTACCGATCAAGGATTGCTGGAATGGGGTACTATGTTCCAGAGAATGTCTATACTAACCAAGACCTGACGCGCTTCATGGATACAAGTGACGAATGGATACAGGAACGCACGGGTATACAGGAGCGCCGATTTGCGGACCGGCGTGAAGAAACCACCACAACCATGGCAGTCGAAGCGGCCCGGCTGGCAATTGAGCGGGCCGGTATTACGTCCAGAGATATCGATTTCATTGTCTTCGCTACCTTAAGTCCAGACTACTATTTCCCGGGTTGCGGCGTCTTATTGCAGCGGGAGATGGGCATGCGGGAAGTAGGCGCATTGGATATCCGCAATCAATGTTCGGGATTTGTCTATGCGCTATCGGTAGCGGACCAGTTTATCAAAACCGGGATGTACAAAAATATTCTCGTCATCGGCAGCGAAAAACACTCCTTCGCCATGGACTTCGAGACCCGGAGCCGCAATGTTTCGGTTATCTTCGGAGACGGTGCGGGCGCGGTTGTGTTACAGGCCACGGGGGACCAAAACAAAGGGATTCTCAGTACCCATCTTCACAGCGATGGAGCGGAGGCTGAATTACTGGCTATGTATTACCCCGGCTCCCATGCCAATAAATGGCTGAAAGACAAACCTCCATTTCCGGACAGAGAACTGGGCGGACTTTTTCTTACCACGGAGCAACTGGAAAGCGGTGCCGCATTGCCTTATATGGATGGGCCCGCAGTGTTCAAGAAAGCGGTCATAAAGTTTCCAGAGGTAATCAAAGAAGCGCTGGCAGCCAATGATCTCACGGAAAAAGATCTTGATTTGCTGATTCCCCATCAAGCGAATCTCCGCATCAGCCAGTATGTGCAGAAGCTGCTTGGATTGACCGATGAGCAGGTCTTCAATAATATACAGCGGTATGGCAATACCACGGCCGCTTCAATCCCAATAGCCCTCTGTGAAGCCTGGGAAGCCGGAAAGATAAAGGACGATGACCTGGTGTGTCTGGCGGCCTTCGGTTCGGGGTTTACGTGGGCAAGCGCCCTGATCCGGTGGTGATTCAATCACTCAACGGAATCAAGCGCTTCAAACGGCGAATTTTTGCTTACAAATTCCGGGACAATTTCCTTCATTTTACGGACCACCCCCGCGCTGTTCTTCCGTTCATTCAGCGCAAGTAACTCATAAATGGCCTGTTTAGCGAATTCATGGTCAACCGGATTCACCCTCGCGATATGGATTTTGTCGTGATGCGTAGGCATCACCATCTCGCCGTCATTCAACAATTCCTCGTAGAGCTTCTCCCCGCTCCGCAAGCCGGTATAGACGATCTCAATGTCTTTGTCCGGCTTGAGTCCGGCGAGCTGGATCATCTTCCGGGCCAGATCAACTATCCGTACAGGTTTACCCATATCGAACACGAAAATCTCTCCGCCGTTCCCCATTGTGCCTGCCTCAAGAACCAATTGCACAGCCTCGGGTATTGTCATAAAATAGCGGGTGATCTCCGGGTGGGTAACCGTGATAGGCCCTCCTTTTTCGATCTGCGCGCGGAATCGCGGTATCACGGACCCATTGGAACCCAACACATTACCGAATCGGGTTGTAATAAACCGGGTTCCCTTAATCAGCTTGTTCGTTCCCGCGGAGACGTATTGAAGCGATTGCTGGCCATCAAGGCTTTGCGTATACATCTCTGCAATCCGTTTCGAAGCCCCCATCACATTTGTCGGATTAACGGCTTTGTCTGTGGAGATCATAACGAATTTCTTCACACCGAACAGTACCGATAAATCTGCAATGTTCTTTGTTCCTCCCACATTCGTACTGACCGCCTCGCCGGGGTTCTTTTCCATCATGGGCACATGTTTATAGGCGGCCGCATGATAGACCAATTCGGGCCGGTAATCATTGAATATCTGGTGCATCCGCTCCAGATTCCGGATATCGGCAATGACCACAGCAACGTTGCTTCCGGGAAATTTCTCTTCGATTTCCAACTGAATCTCATGCATCGGCGACTCCGCCTGGTCACATAATATCAGCATTTGAGGCTCATAACGCAGTACCTGCCGGACAATCTCGGAACCGATTGAACCGGCGGCGCCCGTAATGAGAATGCGTTTGCCGCATAGATCATCACAGATCCTGTCATTGTTGATCTTAATGGGAGCTCGCTGCAGCAGGTCCTCGATACGGAGATTCTTGATTTGCTGCAGGCGCAACCTACCGGATACCCATTCAGAGGCAGGGGGCACGGTCAACACTTTGATTCCCAGCCGGAGGCATCGTTCTACAATGACCTTCTTGTCCCGACCCCCCAAATGGTCCTTGACAAAAATCAACTGGTCAATTGCATACTTCGCCTTCAGTGCGGACAGATCCTTCAAATGATACACCCTTTTGCGCTCTATGTAGCTGTTCAGTTTATTGCGGTTGGTATCAATGAATCCGATAATGATAAAGCGGGACTCCTTGCTGTTCTCCAGTGCCTGCTTAGCCATAATAGCGTTCTGGTCAGAGCCATAAATCAATACCCTCACGGTATCTACATCCCGCATTTTCCGCATGAGCATGAAATAGATGCTTTTTACCGTGATCCGGAGCATCAGCAGGAAGGATGTGGCGATAAAAAAGTTTACGAGCATCACGGGCCCCAGCTGCCTGGCCGTCAATCCCAGCAGTGGGGAAAGGACCAAATATATCGCTGCCACATAAACAGCGCTGGTCACCAACATGGCGGAGCAGATCTTCAGCAAATCCCGCGTGTCAGAATATCGGATCAGGCCCGTATGGATACGCATAAGGAAGAACACAGGCAGTGCAATTCCCGCATAAAGGCCCGTTACGATGAAAAAGTGCCCGCGGATGATTATCTGGAAGTTGAAATGCTTAGCGATAAAATAAGACAATATAAACGACCACGTCAAAATGATGAGGTCTAACAATAATATTGCCCAGCGGGGAACAGTCCGGAAGCGAAGTATACGTTCTTTCATATAAACCAATCATGTAGCTACCTCACCCTGTTCATGTTGAACGCCACTCATCAACTTTTCGCTACAGTATGCGCAGAAGAATTTCAGTCACCAGCCCGCCGAATCGGCCTGTGCACCGAGTTTTTGGCTCAATAACCTTGCCAATCATCCGCTCTTCAAATGACACGGATATGCAAAAATAGAAGATTTGTCCGCAAAACCGCGTCAGATGCCAGAATTTTTTGCACGGTATAGTCATCAAAAAAAAAGGGGAACGTTGCAGTTCCCCTTATTTACCTATCTGGACTGCCTTTTATCCATTGGATAAAGCAGCAGCACCGCTTACGATTTCAGTCAGCTCAGTGGTAATCGCCGCCTGGCGTGCCTGGTTATAAGATAGTTTCAAGGACTTCAGCAACTCCCCTGCATTTTCAGTCGCCTTATCCATTGCTGTCATCCTCGCGCCGTGCTCAGACGCATGGGAATCCAACACTGCTTTATAAAGCTGCACCTTAATTGCCTTTGGGATCAACTCTTCTATGATCTTGTCCTTTGATGGCTCAATGATATAGTCCGTCTGCTTCACTGATTGATCCGCAGATTCAGCGGGAGGAAGCAGCGGGAGCAATTGCTCTGTAGTAAGCATCTGCACAGCCGCATTCTTGAACCGATTGTAGACCAGCTCCACGCGGTCGTACTCTCCGCCTGCGAATCCCTCCATGATGGCATCCGCTATCTTTGAGGTATTTTCGAAATTGAGCGCCGAAAACAGCTCATTGTTATTTCCTATAACCTGATATTTACGTTTAAGGTAATAATCCTGCGCTCGCTTGCCTATACCGATGATGCGAACGTTCCCATCACGCAACTGGGCAGCATATTTCCCGGCAATCAACTGATTGGCTGTTTTTATGACGTTGGTATTGAATGCCCCGGCCAATCCCCTGTTGGACGAAATTACAACGATCAGCACCTTATCGGGTTTACGATCAATCGTATAAGGGGATGCACCACCTTCTACACTTGCCGAAACATTGGCTAAGATTTCGCGTAGCTTCTCGGCATAGGGCCGCAGCTGCACGATCGCATTCGTTGCCCGCTTCAACTTCGCCGCGGAAACCATCTTCATCGCCTTGGTAATCTGCTGAGTAGAAGAGACCGAAGCGATCCGATTCCTTACCTCTTTTAAATTAGCCATAGTTGCATTAATACTTGTCTGCCAATTCCTTGGCTACTTTTTCCAGTACTCCGGTCAGTTCGTCGGTAAATTTACCTTCTTTAAGGGCCTTCAGCACCTCCGGATGACGCACCTCCAATTGTTGCAAATATTCTGCTTCAAACTCCTTCACCTTATTTACCGGCACATTACGCAGCAATCCTTTGGTACCTGCATAAATGATTGCAACCTGCTTCTCAACAGAAACCGGAGCAAACTGTCCCTGCTTGAGGATCTCCACGTTGCGTACTCCTTTATCCAATACCGCTTTGGTTGCGGCGTCGAGGTCGGAACCGAACTTGGAAAAGGCCTCCAGCTCCCGGTACTGTGCCTGGTCGAGCTTCAGGGTACCCGCCACTTTCTTCATGGATTTGATCTGTGCGTTACCGCCTACCCGCGATACCGAAATACCAACATTGATGGCAGGGCGCACACCCGCATTAAACAGGTTTGACTCGAGGAATATCTGTCCATCGGTAATCGAGATCACGTTTGTCGGGATGTAAGCCGATACGTCGCCGGCCTGGGTCTCGATGATCGGCAGCGCGGTTAATGATCCCCCACCCTTAACCAGAGGCTTGATGGACTCCGGCAGATCGTTCATCTGACGCGCAATCTCGTCCGACGCATTGATCTTTGCGGCACGCTCCAACAAGCGGCTGTGAAGGTAAAACACGTCTCCAGGATATGCTTCCCGGCCCGGGGGACGGCGGAGCAACAGGGAAACTTCGCGATAGGCAACTGCTTGTTTAGACAGGTCATCATAAATAATCAACGCCGGACGTCCGGTATCACGGAAAAATTCCCCGATAGCCGCTCCTGCCATTGGCGCGTAGAATTGCATCGGAGCTGGATCAGAGGCCGATGCAGATACCACGATTGTATATTGCATGGCACCGTTCTCCTCAAGTGTCCGGACGATGTTGGCCACCGTCGAATTCTTTTGGCCTACCGCCACATAGATACAATAAACCGGTTGCCCTGCATCATAAAACTCTTTCTGATTGATAATGGTGTCTATACAAACCGCGGTCTTACCGGTTTGTCTGTCGCCGATTACCAATTCCCGCTGTCCCCGTCCGATGGGAATCATCGCATCTATAGCCTTGATTCCGGTTTGCAACGGTTCGTTTACGGGCTGACGGTAAATTACGCCCGGCGCCTTCCGCTCAATCGGCATTTCGTATGTATCACCGACAATAGGTCCTTTCCCGTCGATGGGCTGACCAAGTGTATTAACAACCCGGCCCAGCATTCCCTCACCTACTTTGATGGACGCGATACGGCGTGTACGCTTGATTGTATCTCCTTCCTTAATCTCGTCATACGGACCGAGCAATACAACCCCGACGTTATCCTCCTCAAGGTTCAATACGATACCCTGCAATCCATTATCGAATTCAACCAGCTCACCGGACTGAACTTTTGTTAAGCCATAAATACGTGCAATACCGTCGCTGATCTGCAGGACAGTACCCACTTCCTCAAGCTCCGCTTCTGATTTGAAGCCTGACAGCTGTTCTCTTAAAATTGCCGATACTTCATCGGGTCTTACCTCTATCATGTTAATGTTATTAGGGGTTTCTGTTTTATACTATTTCGAAATGACGTTCCAGTTTCTTGAGCTTGCCGGCGATGCTGGCGTCGATCTGCCTGTCGCCTACATTTACCACGAATCCGCCGATCAGCGAGGGATCGACGTTATTCCGTAATACTACCTCCGCGTTCACTTCCTTACTAAGGACATTCCGCAGGGTGTCAAGGTTTTCGGCAGACAGCGTAGCAGCCGACGTCACCGTGGCATGAACAATGCCTTTCACTTCGTTGTAAGCGCGGATGAATTCCTGTGCGGTCGCATATAGCAATCCGGCGCGTCCTTTTCGCACCATGATACCGAAAAAGGCGGAGACGGAAGGGTCGGTCTTTCCACCGAACAGGGCGTCCAGAATACTACTCTTCTTGTCCTGTTTCATGATCGGGTTCTCAAGCACTGCCCGCAACTCCGGATTGGCTTTTAAAACTGCCGCAAATTGCTCCATATCCCGCTTAACCGCCTCAAGCTTACCTTCTTCCTGGGCGAGGTCCAGAAGCGATTTTGCGTACCGTGATGCGACTTTAAATTCCGACATATCAATTCAATTTCACGTCTTTCAGCAAATCTGCGACCAACGCCTCCTGTTTGCCTTTATCTTCAAATTCCTTCTGCAACACCTTTCGCGCAATGTCCAACGACAACGAGGACACCTGGCTCTTCACCTCCGCCAATGCGCGCTTCTTCTGATCATCGATCTCTTTCCTCGCCTGGTCAATCAACTTAGCGCCTTCTGCCTGAGCCTGCAATTTGGCGTCAGCCACGATCTGGTCTTTCAACTCCTTCGCCTCTTTCAGGATGACGTCCCGTTCAGCCCGCGCGGCCTTCAGCAGCTGCTCGTTCTCGTTGGTAAGGCGCGCCATTTCTTCTTTTGCTTTTTCGGCAGCGGTCAGCGCATCTTCAATGGACTTCTCCCGGTCGCCGATCGCTTGCATAATGGGTTTCCATGCAAACTTCCGCAACAGGATCAGCAGTAAAAGAAAAGCAATCAGTGTCCAGAATACCAACCCGATGCTCGGGTTACCAATATCAAAGCTCATTTTTCAATATCTTAGATTAAATCTCTTCTTTTTAAAATAAAGGCCGGACACAAAACCAACCGTCCAGGTCCGGCCTTCCATTCAGCGTTCCTTGTATAAGATATTACAATCCCATCAAAGACACTACGATAGCAAACAGTGCAGCACCTTCAATAAGGGCGGCAGCGATGATCATAGCGGTCTGAATCTTTGATGCAGCTTCAGGCTGACGGGCAATACCTTCCATTGCCTTACCACCGACCTGTCCGATGCCGAGTCCGGCACCGATTACTGCTAACCCGGCACCCAGTGCCGCAATTGAACCTACCATAACAATCTAATTTTAATGTATTAGTTAATAATAAGAGTTTACAGATTAATGATGTTCCTCCACCGCCATACCTATAAACAAGGCTGTCAGCAAGGTGAAGATGAAGGCCTGCAGCGCAGCGACCAACAACTCCAGCACGTTCATAAAAAGCACGAAAGCGAGCGAAACCGGCGCTATCGCCAACGATTTGAAGACGAATATCAGCGAAATCAGACTAAGGATGATAATGTGACCGGCCGTGATATTAGCAAAAAGACGGATCATCAACGCGAAAGGCTTTGATATTACGCCGACCAATTCCACAGGAATCATAATCGGATATAACCACCAAGGTACGTCAGGCGCCAAAATATGTTTCCAATAATATTTGTTTCCGTTGATATTTACCACAACCAACACGATAAGCGCGAGCACAAACGTTACCGCAATATTTCCGGTGACGTTCGCTGCTCCCGGGAATATCGGTATCAATCCCAGCAGGTTATTTATCCAGATGAAAAAGAATATGGTCAATAGCAAGGGCATGAACCGCGCGTAGGTATGTCCGATGTTCGGCCGGGCAATATCATCGCGGACGAAAAGAATAATAGGTTCCAGAAAGGACTGCAGCCCTTTGGGAGCCTTCCCTTCACGTTTTTTATATGCATTGGCCACTGAAATGAATATCAGCAGCAAGAGGGTCACAGAAAGAAACATGGACGCCACATTCTTAGTGATGGAAAAATCCCAGACATTTTCAGAGGCAGCCTCGTCGATCTCACCGGCAGCATTCACCACCTTGATTTTTTTCCTGTCAACCAACCTGTACGTGTAATGTTTGCCCTGATGGTCATGCTCACCATGGTGGAATGCCGAGGAAAGAAAAAATTCAAATCCCTTGTCTGTATACAATATCACCGGGAGCGGAATAGAAGTGTGGCCCCAGAGATGCCAATCATGCGCGTCACTGATGTGCTCCATGATCACTTCGGTAGGCTTGAACTCTTCCTCTTCATGCGCTTCATGGCTCATTACGGCAGGCGAATCTGCTGAGGTGGTATCGGCGGCTTGTACAACGGAAAAGGTCGTTAAAACGGCAAAAATTGCTATGAAGCTGATTTTTTTTGAATCGAAAAAGTGCCTAAAATCCATCTAATCCCAATTTTTTACGTCTGATTTTGGTCGCGCAAGTTACGTAACAAACATATAACTTCAAAGACCGTAAATAAGAAATATAGTGAAAAAAAGTTAAACGCCGTAAGCGTCTTATTTTCAGGAAATTTTATGATCAGCACCGCAACCGCGGCCAAACAGGCGAACAGCTTGATGAAAAGTCCCCCGATAAGGCTGTAAATGGAGATTTCCCCGCCCTTACGGATCCCGAGATCGCTCAGGATGTAAGCCACAAGTGTAAGCGTAAACACCACGGCATACAGCAGCCAGAAATGAGGACCCAGGATCACCACTGGTTCGGCCAACCGCTGCACACCGATGGCCAGCAAGGCAACCAGCGCTCCAAACGCGTGATAATAGGCGACAAAATGGAGCAACTTCATGTCACCACTTGATTTCTCCCTTGAATACAAATGTTGCGGGCCCCTCCAAGAAAACGTCACTGAATCGTTCACCTTTCTTTGTAAAACGGATATTCAGATGCCCTCCTTTTACCCGGATGGGAACGTCGGCCGCCCCGTCAGATCCGTCCCTCCATCCCATAGCTAAGGCCACCGCTGTGGCCCCCGTCCCACACGCCAAGGTTTCGTCCTCCACACCCCGTTCATATGTCCGCACGTAAAAACCTTCTTCCTGCGGCTCTACAAAGTTGACATTGATTCCTTTTTCACCGTATGTGCCGCTATACCGGATCTTACGCCCTTCGGCGACGACCGGAAACTGATCCAGACCTTCCACCAGCTTCACGTAATGCGGCGAACCGGTGTTGAGGACATACGCGTCCCCATCCCGGTCGATGCGGCTTACATCCTTCATCTGAAGGCTGATCCAGCCGGGTCTGCTATGGATCCGGGCAAGATGAACGCCATCTACTGCCAAAAAGTCAGCCTCCTGACCGATGATTCCCATGTCGTGGGCGAAAGCGACGATGCATCGGCCGCCGTTGCCGCACATGGTCCCTTCAAAGCCGTCGGCGTTGAAATATACCATCTCAAAATCATGCCCCTTGGCATGCTGAAGAAGCATCAAGCCATCAGCCCCGATACCGAACCTCCGGTCACATAGCCGCCGCACCAGATCCGTATCGGTCCTGTCAAACAGCCCATTCCGGTTATCCAGGATAACAAAGTCGTTGCCAGCTCCCTGGTATTTATAAAACACGTGTGTTTCCATGCTCAGCATAACCGGGTCAAAGGTAACTATAACCGGCCGAAATTCCATCTTCGCCGTAAAAGTAGCCCACGCGCTTTGCTTTAACATTATTTAACAAGAAAAAGCCTGCGTCCATTTGTTTCGCACTGACAAATGGTATTACATTTGAACAGCCTTTTAACAAAAGCATTTATTCGATATATAACGATTGGAATTACCATGAAAAAATTTGGATTAACATTACTGACCGCGCTGGTAGGAGGCTTGATAGCTGTGGGCGGTTATAAACTATTTGAACAGAAACAGGAAAGCAAAATGTCGTTTGAAGAGCGGCAGCAATTGCACTACGCCAGTAACCCCGTACCGAATGTAGTTTCTTCAACCGGCAATCCAGACTTCACCCAGGCGGCGGCAGCGGTTGCGCCCGCCGTAGTTCACATCACAACGACCTACCCCGGACGCTCAGGAGGCTATGGTGGTGGGACCCCGTTTGATTTATTCGAAGAGTTCTTCGGTATGCCGCGTCAGCAACCCCGGGCGCAGCGCCCTGTTCAGGCTACCGGCTCAGGCGTGATCATCTCTGAAGATGGATACATCATGACGAATAACCACGTTGTAGAGGACGCGACCAAAATCGAGGTACAGCTGACAGATAAACGGGTGTTGGAGGCCAAGATCATTGGCCGTGACCCAAATACGGACCTCGCGCTCATCAAGATCAACGAAAAAGGGTTGCCGTTTGTCCGCTTTGGCAACTCTGACGAGGTCCGCATCGGCGAGTGGGTGCTGGCCGTTGGTTATCCGCTGGGACTGGAGTCGACAGTGACGGCGGGTATCGTCAGTGCGACCGGCCGTTCCACAGGCATTATCGCCAGAGAGCTGATGGAAAGACAATACAAGCAGCAAGGTTACCAATCAGACAGGGAAGCCATGGTAAACACCGCCGTAGAATCTTTTATTCAGACAGACGCCGTTATTAACAAGGGAAACAGCGGCGGGCCGCTGGTTAACGCCAATGGTGAACTGATCGGCATCAACTCCAATATTATGACACCGACCGGCACCTATGCGGGATATGGTTTTGCCGTACCCGTTAACCTGGTGAAGAAGATTGCTGATGACTTCATTAAATTCGGCCAGGTTAAACGCGGCCTGATCGGCATTACCTTCCAGGAGCTGAACCCCTCGGTTGCCAAAGAACTGGAAATAAAAGATATCACAGGCTTATACGTGATGGATGTGGTTCCGGATGGTGCAGCTGAAGAGGCCGGCATCCGAAAAGGTGATATCATTACGAAGCTGGACGGCCGTGTGATCAGCTCTTCCTCCGACCTGCAGGAACGGATTTACCGTTTGCGTCCGGGAGATAAAGTTAAGCTGGGGTATAAACGCGACGGAAAAGAACGGGAAGTAACCGTAACGTTGAAAGAGGACACCCGCTCAAGTGAAAGCGGCCGCGAAGAAAGCGCAGCGAAACACAGCGGAACTGAGATTTATAATAAACTGGGAGCAGGGTTTGTTCCGGCCTCAGATGCAAAGAAAAAGGAACTCGGCGTATCGTCCGGAGTTGTCGTAACCCAGGTTCACCAGGGAGGCCTGTTTGACTACTTCAATGTGCAGCGGGGCTTGGTTATCACCCATATCAATGGAAAACCGGTAAACAGTGCCGACGATGTAGAAGCCGCATTGTCGGATTCGCAGCGCGGTATTGTCCGTATAGTGGGTGTACCGCAACGCGGCAGCCGTGTCGAACTGAATATACCCATCGAATACTGAGAAATTATCAGGCAATAAAAAATCCCGGTCAAATGGCCGGGATTTTTTATTGAATTCAAAAATCTAAAACAAGCAAAAAACAAATTAGCAGTACTCGTTGAATGCTGCGACCAGATTATCCGCAATCATCTGCGCCGGACGCCCTTCAATCTGATGCCGCTCAATCATGTGCACCAGTTTACCATCTTTAAAAAGTGCCATAGCGGGTGAAGACGGCGGGTACGGCAACATATATGCGCGTGCCTTTTCGACGGCTTCTTTTTCCATACCCGCAAAAACGGTTACTACCTTATCAGGATGCTTTTCGTGTTTAATTGCCTCTATTGCGGCGGGGCGTGCGTTAGCCGCGGCACAGCCGCAAACCGAATTAACCACAACGAACACCGTGCCTGGCTGCGTGATGGCTGCATCGACCGCTTCAGGCGTTTTCAATTCTTCAAAACCGACATCGGTCAGCTCTTTGCGCATAGGCGCTACCAAGTATTCAGGATACATAATTTACCTTTCTGATTAACACTCTTCCATTAACTCTTGCAAAGATACGGTATGAAAGCGCGTTTCACAAACGCATCAGTTCACCGGAATGTCAGAATTGTTGCCGGTATAGTCTATCATGCGCACGACCGGGGGATGACACGAACGGCCTGGCGCTTGAATTTCCTCTTGGAAAACAGTACCTTTGCGGAGTTTAACATAGCATAGCATATCATGTCAGCAACAGACACCGCATATGTCCCCTATAAGGTAAAGGACATAAGCCTCGCAGCTTGGGGCCGAAAAGAAATCGAATTGGCAGAGGCAGAAATGCCCGGACTCATGAGCCTCCGGGAAGAGTTCGGCGCATCCAAGCCGTTGACGGGCGCCCGCATAGCCGGTTGCCTTCACATGACCATCCAGACCGCCGTACTCATTGAAACCTTGATTGAACTGGGCGCGGAGGTATCCTGGTCTTCCTGCAACATTTTCTCAACCCAGGATCACGCTGCCGCAGCCATCGCTGCAGCCGGCATTCCCGTATACGCCTGGAAGGGAATGAGCGAGGAAGAGTTTAACTGGTGTATCGAGCAGACCCTTTTCTTCGGCGAAGAACGCAAGCCACTGAATATGATCCTGGATGACGGAGGCGACTTAACCAATATGGTTTTCGACAAGTATCCGGAATTGATCAAAGGTATCAAGGGGCTTTCTGAAGAGACAACCACCGGCGTGCACCGCCTTTACGAACGGATGAAAAACGGAACCTTGCATTTGCCAGCCATTAATGTGAATGATTCGGTAACCAAATCCAAATTTGACAATAAATATGGTTGTAGGGAATCCCTGGTGGATGCCATCCGCCGGGCCACGGATCTTATGCTGGCCGGTAAAGTAGCGGTAGTGGCGGGTTATGGTGATGTAGGTAAAGGCTCCGCCGAATCGCTCCGCAGCGCCGGCGTCCGCGTAATCGTCACGGAGATCGACCCCATCTGTGCGTTGCAGGCCGCCATGGAAGGGTATGAGGTAAAGAAATTCTCCGATGCCGTCAAAGAAGCGAATATCGTGGTTACCGCTACCGGGAACCGTGACATTGTACGCCCGGAACATTTCAGGGCTATGAAGGACAAAACCGTTGTCTGCAACATCGGCCATTTTGATAATGAAATCGACGTGGCTTGGCTCAACAACAACTATGGAGATACCAAAATCGAAATCAAACCTCAAGTAGATAAGTACACGATTGAAGGAAAAGATATTATCCTCTTGGCGGAAGGCCGACTGGTTAACCTGGGCTGTGCCACCGGTCATCCATCGTTCGTAATGAGTAACTCATTTACCAATCAGACGTTGGCGCAGATCGAATTGTGGACTAACGGTGACCAATACGAGAACAAGGTTTACACATTGCCCAAACATCTGGATGAAAAGGTTGCCCGTTTGCACCTCGCAAAAATCGGTGTTGAACTGGATACCCTGGAACCGCATCAGGCTGAGTATATCGGCGTGCCGATAGAGGGGCCATACAAACCTGACCACTATCGGTATTAACCAAATAACAAAAAAAGCCGCTATCCGCGGCTTTTTTTGTTATTTGGTTTTCTTACTGCTCAAAAATGCGGTGCAGGCTTCGAGTGCCTGTTGAAACCGCTTATCCCCCAAACCCGAGATGACGGTATACTCGGCTCCGACGGCCTGTAGTTCTTTGTGCCATATCTCCATAAAATGCGCCCTTAAACCGGGAAAGTCGCGCAGCGGATCATCTTCCCATGGAAGGTCGATATCCATCAACAGGTAAAAATCATACCGTGTTATACGGAGTTGCCGGAGTACTGTGTCGGGTGTGTAACCGAAAAGGTGATCGCACCAGATTTTGATCGTCAGGAACATGGTGTCACAGACCAATAGATTGTTCTGCGCAAGAGGCTCCAGGCTGCGCTCCAAAGCGAGTTGACCGTAAAACATGTTCATTTCATCCTGAAGTGTATACTCACGGTTCAGATGACGGCAATATTCCCGGGCATATTCAGGGACGCAGACGGTACGGTAATGCCGTGCAAGGCGCTCGGCAGTAATCGTCTTACCCGTAGATTCGGGCCCGACCACAGCTATTTTAACAAGTTGGTGTCCTGCCACTTAAAACGTATACCTGGCCGCAACACCGATATTGGGAAAAAAGCCCCCACGCTGTTTCAATCCATCGATATAAATGGTCGGCCGTAAATCCGCGGTTACATTCAACGGCATATTTCCAAACTTATAGTCGGCTCCCCCCAGAGGAAACAGGGCCGCACCGAATCCACTGAAATCCGACATATCAGAAAAGCCTTGATACAAGGAAAGCCCCCCTCCTACGAACCATTTCAATCCGGGCACTTCAGGGATGTCAACATGATACTGATAGGAACCTGATAACGATAAAGCGGACCAGTCCCAATCGCTCCCTTCCCATCTTTTTTCATTGCCGCTGAATCCAAGGTTGAATTCCACCGCAGCGTCGGCATCGATAAACTGCTTATAAGACGCCCCCACCCAGTCGTAATGCCCCGTTCCAAAACGTAAACCAATTGACCGCTCATAACTGCTCTGCGCAACACAGGTAATCGCTAAAACCGAAAAGAATGCTGATAATACTAATCTAATGTTCATTGGACAAATTTAAATGTTGCCTCAAAGGTAGGATATTCCTGCAACAGCCGGAAATGATTCCCTTTAGACGGATCCACAATACCGTGAATCAAATGCATAAAGCAGATTAAACAGAGATATTTAAAAATTAATCGCATGTTATTCCACGAAAAAAGCATACCTTTGCACTCCGACAAAACAGTCGGAATATCCTTCCTAGTTTTCCCAGGCATTTCTCGCTGTTTTGGCAACGTAAATGGTTATATTGTTGACATTTTCACCACATAATGCCCAGAGACACCTCCATTAATTCTGTTTTAATTATCGGCTCAGGTCCTATCGTTATCGGACAGGCCTGCGAATTCGATTACTCCGGATCACAAGCTGCACTCTCGCTTAAAGAGGAAGGGATTGAGGTTTCCATTATCAACTCCAATCCGGCAACCATCATGACCGACAAAGTGATAGCTGACCATGTGTATCTGCTGCCACTGACCTGTGAAAGCATCGAAAAAATTCTCCAGGAGCAAAAAATCGATGCGGTCTTACCCACCATGGGCGGACAAACCGCGCTGAACCTCTGTATCGAGGCTTCGGAACGCGGCATATGGGAAAAGTACGGCGTCAAAGTGATCGGCGTGGATGTGGCCGCCATTGAAAAGACGGAAAACCGGGAAGCGTTCCGTCAGTTGATGGTGGACATTGGCGTTGGTGTCGCAAAGTCCAAAATCGCCAACTCCTTCCTTGAGGGAAAGGAAGCTGCCCAAGACATCGGATTCCCTTTGGTGATCCGTCCATCTTATACTTTAGGAGGCACCGGAGGCGGTTTTGTCCATAAGAAAGAAGAGTTCGAGGCGGCATTGAGCCGCGGGCTACAGGCCTCACCTACGCATGAGGTACTGGTGGAACAGGCGGTCCTTGGCTGGAAAGAATTCGAGCTGGAGCTGCTCCGCGATAGTAATGACAACGTTATTATCATCTGTACCATTGAGAATTTTGACCCAATGGGTATTCACACGGGAGACTCCATTACGGTTGCGCCCGGCATGACGTTGAGCGACCGCTGCTATCAGCAGATGCGGAACCAGGCCATCCTGATGATGCGTGCCATCGGCAACTTCGCCGGCGGCTGCAACGTACAGTTTTCCGTCAATCCGGAAAATGAGGAAATCATTGCCATTGAGATCAATCCGCGTGTATCGCGTTCTTCAGCGCTGGCCTCAAAAGCAACCGGATATCCAATTGCCAAAATCGCTTCCAAACTCGCCATCGGCTATAACCTGGATGAGTTAGAAAACCAGATCACGAAAACCACTTCTGCATATTTTGAACCGACGCTCGACTATGTGATCGTTAAGGTTCCCCGTTGGAATTTCGCTAAGTTCAAAGGAGCAAACCGGGAACTTGGCCTTCAGATGAAATCGGTAGGGGAAGTGATGGCTATCGGCCGTACGTTCATCGAGGCGTTACAGAAAGCCTGTCAAAGCCTTGAAACAGGCCGCCATGGCCTCGGTGCCGACGGAAAACAGCTTCGCAACCTGGAAGAGATCATGCACAGCCTGGAACACCCGAGCGCCGACCGCATCTTCCACATCAAAGATGCCTTCGAACTGGGGGTACCGCTGGAATCTATAAGGAAAGCCACCCACATCGACAAGTGGTTCCTCCTGCAAATCCAGGAACTGGTGCACTTGGAGGCGGAACTGCGTCGTTATCAGTTAAACAACATACCGAAGGACTTTTTCCTTGCGCTCAAGCAAAAGGGCTACTCCGACATGCAGATCGCCTGGTTGCTCGGCAATGTCACTGAAGATGAAGTCTATGAGCGGCGTAAGCAGCTCGGCATCCGCCGTGCTTATAAAATGGTTGATACCTGTGCAGCAGAATTCCCTGCACAGACGCCCTATTATTATTCAACCTTTGAAGATGAAAACGAGTCGGTAGTTTCAGACAGGAAAAAGATCATCGTACTGGGATCCGGACCGAACCGCATCGGTCAAGGTATTGAATTCGATTACTCATGTGTGCACGGGCTGCTGGCTGCAAAGGAAGCCGGTTTTGAATCCATCATGATCAATTGCAACCCGGAGACCGTTTCAACCGACTTCAATATGGCAGACAAGCTATATTTTGAGCCGGTGTACTGGGAGCACGTGCGGGAAATCATCGAACTGGAAAAGCCGGAGGGTGTAATCGTCCAGTTGGGTGGTCAGACCGCCTTGAAGATGGCTGAGAAACTGGAAGCCAACGGTATCAAGATCATCGGGACATCATTCGAAGACATGGACCTTGCCGAAGACCGTGGCAGGTTCTCGGACTTGCTGAAGTCCCTTGACATCCCTTATCCGAAATACGGTGTAGCAGAAAGTGCAGAAGAAGCACTTAAGGTCGCCAAAGAAGTTGGGTACCCGGTGTTGGTCCGCCCAAGTTATGTATTAGGCGGTGAGCGCATGAGCATCGTCATCAACGACGAGGAACTGGAAAAGGCAGTCGTGAAACTGCTCCGTAACCTGCCGGGCAACCGTGTGCTCATTGACCACTTCCTGGACCGCGCTGAAGAAGCGGAGTCAGATTCCATCTGTGACGGAGAGGATGTTCACATCATCGGCATGATGGAGCACATCGAGCCAGCGGGTATACACTCCGGCGATTCGAGCGCTGTATTGCCTCCATTCAGCCTTTCAGAACGTGTACAAAGCAAAATGGAAGAATACACCATTAAGCTCGCCAAAGCACTCAACGTGAAGGGTCTGCTCAATATACAGTTCGCAATCAAAGACGAAAACGTTTATGTTATTGAAGCCAACCCCCGGGCATCCCGTACGGTACCTTTCATCGCAAAAGCCTATGATGTACCTTATGTCAACATTGCTACGAAAATAATGCTTGGCGTCAATAAGCTGAAGGACTTTAAGATTGAGCGGAAACTTACGGGCTATGCCATCAAGGTGCCAATATTCTCGTTTGACAAGTTCCCTGACGTAGATAAGCAGCTCGGCCCGGAAATGAAGTCGACCGGTGAAGCGATCCGCTTTATCAAAGACCTGGATGATCCGTTTTTCAGGGAGATGTATGCGAAGAAATCAATGTATTTAAGCAAGTAATTAATCAAAAACACGTTTCCATATGTCATACCGGATAGAACACGATACAATGGGCGAGGTCCAGGTACCCGCCGACAAATACTGGGGTGCACAGACTGAGCGTTCACGCAACAATTTCAGGATCGGGCCCGCAGCATCCATGCCGAAGGAGATCATTGAAGCATTCGCGTACCTCAAAAAAGCAGCAGCATACACCAATGCTGATGCAGGAATCCTTCCGCAGGAAAAACGCGATCTGATCGCCAAGGTCTGTGATGAAATACTCGCCGGTGAACTGGACGATCAGTTTCCGCTCGTCATCTGGCAAACCGGATCCGGTACGCAGTCCAACATGAACGTCAACGAAGTCGTGTCCAACCGTGCACATGTCCTACAAGGCAACAAACTAGGCGAAGGTAAGCCGTTCATCCACCCGAATGACGACGTAAACAAGTCGCAGTCTTCCAACGACACCTACCCCACCGCCATGCACATCGCGGCCTATAAGAAGGTTATAAACACCACAATACCAGGCGTCGAAAAGCTGCGTGATACGCTGAAAGCCAAATCTGAGGCGTTCGCGGGAGTAGTGAAGATCGGCCGCACCCACTTGATGGATGCCACCCCGCTCACTTTGGGACAGGAGTTTTCCGGCTATGTGGCGCAGCTTAACTATGGACTAAATGCATTGAAGAACACGCTGGATCATCTGTCGGAGCTCGCTTTGGGTGGCACAGCCGTCGGTACCGGCATCAATACACCGAAAGGCTATGCCGAAAACGTAGCGCGATACATCGCCGAATTTACCGGTCTTCCGTTCCGGACTGCACCTAATAAGTTCGAAGCGCTCGCGGCCCATGATGCAATTGTGGAAAGCCACGGGGCACTGAAACAACTGGCCGTTGCCCTGCATAAGATCGCTAATGATATCCGGATGCTCGCCTCCGGGCCGCGTTCCGGCATCGGGGAGATCCTGATTCCGGAAAATGAACCCGGTTCATCGATCATGCCAGGTAAAGTAAACCCTACGCAATGCGAAGCGCTCACCATGGTAGCTGCCCAGGTTATCGGCAACGATGTGGCCATCTCTTTCGGCGGCGCCAACGGCCACTATGAACTGAACGTCTTCAAGCCGGTGATGGCAGCTAACTTCCTGCAATCGGCTCAGTTGATCGGTGACGCCTGCGTTTCCTTCAATGATCACTGCGCGATCGGCATCGAACCGAATCATGACGGAATCAAGAAACATCTGGAAAACTCGCTGATGTTGGTGACGGCGCTCAACCCGCATATCGGCTATGAAAATGCCGCTAAGATCGCGAAAAAAGCACATAAAGAAAACAAGTCGCTGCGGGAGGCCGCCCTGGAGCTGGGGTTGCTGACCAACGAGCAATTTGATCAATGGGTGCGTCCGGAAGACATGATCGGAGGATTGAAATAATGTTGGGATACCGGCTTCTCTTCGCCGGTATCCTTTTTCTATGCCTGGCCGGCTGCCGTTTTAATCCGGATGTGCAAAGTAAAGGAGCCGATTTCCTGCAGGGTGTCTGGGTACAGGATAGCTTGCCGATGCAGGACGAATTGTTGCAATACACCCTTCATGAATTAAAATTCACGTGCGACTCCATTTATGCCACCATGCATGTGGCGTCCAAGGTCCGGAACGTTCCTGATTCCTGTTACAATAACGGGCAATGGATAGAATACGCGAAGGGCGTGTATGTGGTCCGGGGTGACAGTCTTTTGGTGGATGGCCTTTATACCAAGGCCGACTGGAAGCAGAAGATATCAGGATGTCACCGCACCGGACAATTTCTACCGCGGTTCAAAATCGTGCGGTACACCCCCGATTCCCTGGTTTTGGAAAACCGTTTCGATCAAAGGCCCCTCCTATTGAAGAAAACTACCCCCATCACTTGCATCCCGAAAAAACGCTGGGAATAGCGGGTACAAAAAAAGGCGGCACACATAGCACCACCTTTCCATGATTTATTATCAACTAAAACTATGTGCGCTTAAAAAGGGAGATCATCGTCTTTTCCGTCGTCGGCAGAGATGTCCACAGTTGGAGGCGCGTCAAATGCCTGCGGGCCAGGCGCTGCATGACCGGAGGCCCCTGCCTGCGCAGCCCCCACTTTGGTTACACGCCATGCCACCAATGAGTTGAAATAAGTGGTCACTCCATCCCTGTTGGTCCAGGGACGTCCGCGAAGGTTAAAAGAAACCTCTACTTCATCACCGACGTTCAGGTTGTCAAACAGGGATGTACGGTCCTGTGTTGCTTCAAAACGTATATATTCGACAAACTGGGGATTTTCCGCATACTGAACGATCAGATCCCTTTTCTTAAATGTGTCGGTAACCTGTTGCACCTCTCCGATTTCGTGTACTTTTCCTCGTATTTCCATTACTTTACTTACTTTTTTGGAACCTGCATGGCTTTTAAACCGTGTTGCAAGCCCATCCTTCCAACCTTTAGCTATTCTGATGAATTGGTAAAATTACACATTTTCTTCATACGATAATAAGTACCTTTGCCAAAATCTTATGGAAGTTTTCAACACCCCAGGCAAAGTCATTATCACATGTTACAAGCGGCTCTCGCCTTACCTACAGGAGGAAGTACGCCGATTGGGATTTGAGGTCAAAAGCAGTTTTTCATCAGGCGTTGAAATTCAGGCAACGGGCAACGACTGTATCCGGCTCAATCTCAATCTTCACTGCGCGAGCCAGATCCGATATTCGCTTAAGAGCTTTACCGCGAACGACGCCGAAACCCTGTACCGCGGAGCGCTTACCATTCCGTGGGAAGAGGTGATTGCATACGACGGTTACGTCTCGGTCACTTCCAACGTAAACAATCCTACCGTATCGACTCCTTTGTTTGCAAATCTGAAGGTTAAAGATGCAATCGCTGACCGCATTAAAGCTAAGAAAGGGCTGAGGCCCGATAGCGGACCGGAGCTGCAACGCACCGTTGTACACCTGCATTGGCACGAGGACCGGGCCGAAATTTTCCTGGACACTTCCGGAGAAGTATTGGCCAAACACGGTTACCGCAAACATCCGGGCAAAGCGCCTATGCTGGAAGCACTTGCCGCCGGGGTGGTGTACGCCACGGGCTGGGACGGCCAGACACCTTTCATCAATCCGATGTGCGGAGCCGGGACCTTGGCCATCGAAGCAGCACTTATCACAACAAACCGCAAACCGGGCCTGTTCCGGATGAATTATGCTTTTATGCACATTCTCGGTTATGATGAGGAGGTATTCTTTGAAGAGCGCCGCAGATTGAAGGCACAGGTACAAAAAGAATCGCCGGCCAAAATCACCGCTTCCGATATTTCCCGGGACGCCGTAAACACGGCGCGCGCAAACGCAAAAACCGCTGGGGTGGACCATCTGATCGATTTCCATGTCTGTGACTTCGCCAAAACGCCGTTGCCCGAGGGACCTGGCACCGTGGTTTTCAATCCCGAGTACGGGGAGCGCATGGGACAGTTGAACCGTCTTATGGAAACGTACGGACGTATCGGCGACTTTCTCAAACAGCACTGCGAAGGCAAACAGGGCTTTGTTTTTACCGGAAGTCCTGAGCTGGCCAAAAAAATAGGATTGCGGGCCTCACGCAGAATTGAGTTTTACAACGGAAAACTGGACTGCCGGCTACTGGAATATGAAGTATATGCCGGAAGCCGCCGTACTGCTGAATGACCTTGAATCATGACGTCAGGATATATCGAACAAACTGCATATTTTGTAAAAGAACGGTTGCGCAACGCCGAAGCTGGCCATGATTGGTGGCACATCCAACGGGTATGGAACAATGTAAGGCATCTGCTGCGTTATGAACAGGCCGATCAATTGATCTGTGAACTGGCAGCATTACTGCATGATATCGCAGACAGTAAGTTTCACGACGGGGATGAAACGCTCGGTCCGGCAATCGCCGGTGAATTTCTCCGCTCCATCGGCGTGGAATCACATGTAGTAAACCACGTACGGGATATTATCCTGAATATGTCTTACAAGGCCAGTTTAGGGAACGTAACGTTCCATTCACGGGAGCTTGCAATCGTACAGGATGCAGACCGGCTGGATGCAATCGGTGCTGTTGGCATTGCAAGGGCATTCCATTATGGGGGCTTCAAAAACCGGGCGTTGTACGACCCTTCCATCCCCCCGCAGCCGGGACAGAGCAAAGAGGCCTACAAAAATAGCACCGCCCCCACCATTAATCACTTCTATGAGAAACTGCTTCTTCTGAAAGACAAAATGAATACCGATACCGCAAAGCGGATCGCCGAAGAACGACACGCTTTCATGGAACGTTATCTGGATCAGTTTTATCGGGAATGGGAAGGCAATCAATAGCCACCCGTCACCATGTGAAAGCAGTCCCGGGCCATCCGCTGGTTATATTCATCAGTCATGCTCTTATGATTGATCAAGTCTACTATGGTGCCGATCCAGCAAAAACCGATCGTCAGGAAGTAAATAATTCCCATGGCCACCTGATTAAGCACGAACCGCTGGATGCCGGCGAAGCCGAGAAAACCAATTAAGGTAAATAAAAGGATATCCTGAGCATTCTTCCGCTTCCCGCTATATAGGAACACGAAATTCCTCAACTGTTCGTCACTCAAGGAAGCCGTAGCTTGCTGCAGGTACATCAGCTCTTCAGGAGTGACTCCCTGAATGCTCATTAATGTATTATCACGGTTATTCATGGCAATAGTGTTTCTCTGATAATTTTCAACGATGATCTGCGCCAGTTAAGACAACACTGTCTGAGCAGGATATATATGCGATGGCCGATGACCAGGAGCGCCGGGACACCCAGCCAGTGCATGCGCCAGGACGCCGCCAGTTCACCATGCATCAATAACGCTATGGAGCGGCCCAGACCGCATCCCGGGCACCATTCCAAGCCCATATGCCCCAATGGACACAAAGTGAAATGATGTTCATGCGGATCCATGCAGTAAAGCAACAGTAGCCCTGTAATCCAGCAGATCAATTCTTTCATCTTTCTTTTTCACCTTAGACAAGGATATACACTAATCGTTACACCTATCAAACATCGTCCAATCGCTTTTTCAATGTCTTAATCTGGTAAGAAAACACGATATAGAAGGCTCCCGCCATCAAAAAAGCGATTCCCGTCCATCCCACCAACGCTATAGCACCGATCAGGGGATTAAAAATTACCGATAATCCGAGAATGGCCACCACTATACCAGCGAAAGTCAGCCAGCCCCAACCTTTCGCTTCCGAGCGTCGCACATCCATGGAATAGGTAAGCAGCGCCGCTCCGGACAGCAATAAATAAAAGCCGACGATAAATGCTGACACAAGCATTGAAAGCTTCGGATAAAAGAGTAAGATAAGCCCCAGGACCGTGTCCAGCAATCCAATTGCCAATGTCCAACCCCATCTGTAAAGCGTCCGCCGATTACTGACCGCGAAGATCACGCGCAATACGCCCGCAATAAAGATTATACATCCGAATAGGACTGATAATGCCAAAAAACTATTAAGCGGGTTGAACAACGTATAAATACCTACAGCAACAAACAGGAGGCCTACCAGTAAGAGTACCCACCAGTACCTGACGCCTTTTTTCATTTCGGAAATCACAGGTTCCATAACACATTAGTTTTCAGTAAACTTACGCAATAAAACCCGTCCGGACTACTACTTTTTTAACAAAATGACTACTTTAGCCAAAAATACGCTAACAAGACATTACTATGAATCTTCTTACCCGCACCTTTCCGGCGTTAGCCATTTGCTTGGTAGTCTGGCACCAGGCCTCCGGACAATTTACTGAAAACCAAGTTATCGCACATCGGGGAGCTTGGAAAGTAGAGGGACTGCCCCAGAACTCGCTGGCATCCCTGAACCGGGCTGTAGCACTGGGATGTGCCGGATCTGAATTCGACGTACACCTTACCAAAGACGGAGTCCTGGTGGTCAACCATGATCCCGATTTCTACGACATGGACATAGCCACCTCCACTTATGAGGAATTGTTGGCTAAAAAACATCCGAACGGAGAATCCATTCCTACAGCAGAAGCTTACCTACTTGAGGGAATGAAACAAAAAAAGACCAAGCTTATCTTCGAACTTAAAACGTCCAAGCTGGGCAAAGAACGGACATTGCATTCAGCAGACCTTGCTGTACAACTGGTAAAAAAACTGGGAGCAGAGAAATGGGTTGAGTATATTGCATTTGACTACGATGCCTGCAAACGCATTATTGAGCAGGATTCCGATGCTAAGGTCTACTATCTAAATGGCGATGTAACACCGGAACAGGCAAAAAAGGACGGAATGTACGGCTTGGATTATCACATCAACGTGTACAAGAAAAACCCCACATGGATAAAGGAAGCTCATGACCTCGGATTAGCGGTCAACGTATGGACCGTGAACACAGCGGAGGATATGCGTTTCTTCCTGGACCAAGGTGTTGAATTCGTTACGACCGATCAACCGGCCCTTCTTTTCGAAGTAATCCGTAAAAAAAGCGAATAACCGATGAAACGAGCCGTAATCACCGCTGCCATCCTCCTTTTCGTTATCGCCAATAGTCTGGCCCAACAGTTCGTCGTTGCCACGTACAATATCCGTTACGATGCCGCCAGTGACACAGGTAATCTGTGGAAGGACCGGTATCCGCACCTTGTGCAACTGATCAAATTCCATGGGTTCGACATTTTCGGAACACAGGAAGGACTCAAGCATCAACTGGAGGATATACGTAAAAACCTACCTGGTTACGCGTATATCGGTGTGGGCCGTGACGATGGCAAGGACGGCGGTGAGCATTCAGCTATTTTCTATAACACCGCACGGTTCGATGTCGTAAAACAAGGGGATTTCTGGCTGGCTCCGAACACGGACATCCCGAACAAGGGATGGGATGCCGCACTTCCGCGTGTCTGCAGCTGGGGGCTCTTTAAAGACAAAGATACCGGTTTTGAATTTCTCCTTTTCAATGCCCATTTCGATCACGTGGGTGTAGAAGCCCGAAAGGAAAGCGCCCGGCTAATCATCAAGAAGGCCGACGAACTGAGTAGTGGCACGCCGATGATCATTACGGGAGACTTCAACGTTGACCAACACAATGAGAGCTATCATGTGTTAAATAACAGTGGGGAAGTGACTGATGCATATGAATTGGCACCGCTGAAGTATGCACCGAACGGCACATTTAATGGTTTTGATATCAAGCGGAAAAGTGATAGCCGGATTGACCATATTTTTCTGTCTAAGCATTTCAGGGCGGTGCGTTATGGCATCCTTACCGACAGTTATCAAGCTAAATTGCCTTCAGACCACTTTCCGGTCATGGCGGAGATCCGTTACTAACACGCTGAACCAACCCCGCGTCAGACGAACAGCGGCAAGTCGGGCAGCATAAAAAAAAGTAAACATGAAAACATTCCTAATTCCAGTTGATTTTTCTGATGTGTCATATACAGCGGCACAGTACGGAGTGGATATGGCAGCACATCTCAATGCCACAAAAGTGATTTTCTACCACTCGTATGCCCATCGCCCGTCTGACGGCCATGAGGGAAATGCCGGTTATCAGCAATCCAGCCTGAAGCACCTGGAAAAAATGGTGGCCAAGTTACGCGTAGCCTCAGCCTGGTCAAGCGAACAGGTGATTTTGCTTGCAGACAATAAACCGGTCAGGGCAGGAGTGGAAGGCATTGTTGCCGAACATTCAGTATCTCTCAGCGTAATGGGAATAGCCGGCTTTTCCGATATAGAAAATACACTCATCGGCCGTAATACGATGGCCGTAGCAGAGTCCGGCGTTGCGCCGCTGCTGATCGTACCCAGGCACCATGCGTTTAAACCGGTCAAGCGGGTCGTTTATGCAACCGACCTTAAGGACGTACGATACATTACGCCCGCTGAAAGTATTATTCGGCTTGCAGGTCAATTGGGAGCTCAAACGCATGTTGTACATGTCGACCCGGCGACCCTGGGTCAAACACCGCAAAAGCTCCTGGGCAAACAGGAAGTATTGACGATGCTGGAACCGCTGCATCCCGTATTTGATGTGGTCGGTGAAGCAAAGGATAAGGCCGGTGGTATTTTTGATTATGTGAAAAAGCACCAAATCGACCTCATTCTTATGGCATCACGCAATTATAGCTTCTTTCAGCGGCTCTTCCATAGCAGCGTAAGCAAGAAGCTGCTGAATATCGCCGATGTGCCGGTCGTTTTGTTGAAAAACCATCCGGTTGCATAGAATGAACCCTTCGTTTATCAATCAATTACCGAGCGCCGCTGTCGCGGAACGGTTTCTCCGTTACGTACAGGTAGACACTCAATCGGATCCACTGTCCCCGACCTGCCCTTCTACGGAAAAGCAGAAGAACCTGGGTCGGATGTTACGTGATGAACTGCAGTCTATGGGCATCACTGATGCAGAGCTGGACGAGCATGGGTACCTGTATGCAACTATCCCCGCAAATACAGGCAAGGAAGTGCCCGTGATCTGTTTTTGTTCGCATATGGACACCTCACCGGATTGTTCCGGAGCGGGCATAAAGCCTATCATTCATCGTAATTACCAAGGTACTGATATTGTGCTGCCGGACAACCCCAGCGTTGTGATCCGGCCCACTGAACATCCGGATCTTCAACAGCAGATCGGGAATGATATTATCACGGCCAGCGGCACTACACTGCTCGGCGCGGATGATAAGGCCGGGGTAGCCGAAATCATGACCACTGCGCACCTGTTGATGACTTATCCGGAAATCAGGCATGGCACCATCAAACTGCTTTTCACGCCCGACGAAGAGATTGGCAGAGGAGTAGACAAAGTCAACCTGACCAAGTTAGGAGCAGACTTTGGGTATACAGTTGATGGGGAGACTGCAGGGTCCATAGAAGACGAAACCTTTTCCGCCGATGCAGTTACCATTACAATTAGTGGCGTCAGCGTACATCCGGGGTTTGCCAAGGGTAAGCTCCGGAATGCCATTAAGATTGCAGCTGAAATCATTGCCCATTTGCCGGTTGATCGGCTGTCTCCGGAGAGTACCTCAGGACGGGAAGGGTTTGTGCATCCGGTAGCTATGCGCGGCAGCGTAGAGCAAGCTACAATCGACCTCATTGTACGTGATTTTTCCGATCAGAAGCTTCGTTTGCATGAAGCAGAGCTGGAAACTATCGTCAAAACGGTGCTCTCACACTATCCCGACTGCTCGTATCACTTTCAGGTTACCGAGCAGTATCGCAACATGAAACAGGTGCTTGACCGTCACCAACAGGTAATGGATATCGGCGAGGAAGCCATCCGGCGTGCCGGTATGCAACCGATCCGGCGCAGCATCCGGGGCGGGACAGACGGTTCCCGGCTGTCCTTCATGGGACTTCCCTGCCCTAATATCTTTGCCGGTGGCCACGCCTTTCACGGTCGCCAGGAATGGGTCTCCGTGCAGGACATGGAAAAAGCAGTGCGAACCATCTTACACATTATTTCCCTCTGGGAAGAACAATCATAAAAGAGATATGCCGGCTACAGATTTTGAACAGATTAAACACATTATTAAGCAAAGGCGCGCGGTATTTCCGCCAAGCTATGTACCGCGTGAAATACCCAAAACACTGTTGATCGAATTGCTGGAATGTGCACATACAGCACCGACCCATAAACTGACTGAACCCTGGCGGTTCATTGTGTTTCGTAAGGACGGCCTTACAAAACTTGCTGACCGGCTGGCCGAGCTATACAAAGCTCATACGCCACCTGACCAATTCATGCAAAAGAAGTATGAAACCACACGCGGCAAAGTAATGCAATCCGGTGCGGTCATTGCAATCGTTACCAGTTATTCCGGGGCCGTGCCCCAATGGGAAGAGTTGGCGGCTACTGCTTGCGCCGTCCAGAATCTCTGGCTGGCAGCCTCGGCCGCCGGCATCGGTGGCTACTGGAGCAGTCCCGGCACGGTAACTCACCTCGGGGACTTCCTCTCGTTAGGAGCAAACGAAGAGTGCCTCGGATTCTTTTATATGGGTTACCATGAGGAAACGCCCCGTGGAGCAAGCCGCAAACCACTGGAAAGCAAGGTCCGCTGGGAAGAATAAGGGTCCATCATTGGAATACCAGTTTCAACTGGACGACTTCGCCATTCCACCTGGGACCGTTCTCCAACAAACGTTGAGCTTCCAAGGACAGCAGCTTATCGGCATTTTCAGCGGTTTCGATCCCGGTTGGGCGTCCCTGCTCATCAATCCGGAATGTTAAGGTGACTTCTCCGCTCGGCAAAGCCTCTTCCCTATGGCGCAAAAGATAGTCGTTGAAAGCGTCCCACCCCCCTTCCGGCGAAGCGGAGGTTCCCTCTGCCACGCTCCTGACACCTCCTGTCGCTTCTGGAAGCGACAGATCCACCTGCACCTCTTTTTCAGCAACCTGTTGATGCGTTTGATTTCGCATCCATAAGAGCACCAGTACCACGACCATCATGACACAGGCTGTAGCCGCAACCCCCAGGCGTTGCCAGCCGAAATAGAATGTGTTCCGTTCGTTAGCCTGTGCGGCAATGCGATCGGCAAGGCGTTGCTGCAGCAAACTGAGCTGCCTGTGACTCACCTCGCGCTGCAGACTGTAGCCCTCGATGGCGTCCTGTAGCAACGGGTCCTCAAGAGCTTCCCGCTCGAGCTGGTACATCTCATCCCTTGATAATTCTCCGGCGAGGTAACGTTGGATACGTACGATATGGTAATTGTTGCTCATTGCTGTTTTTTCTCCATACAGATTTTCAGGTTGCGCTTGCCGTTCTGTATATAACTTTTTACCTTGTTCAAGTCATATCCCGTGAGCTCGGCAACCTCCCTGTAGCATTTCTGCTCCAAATAAAACAACCGTATACAGCGTTGCTGTTCTTCATTCAGTTCTTCGAGACACGATTCCATTAATGCAAGCCTTTCTTCGGAAATGGGCTCCCCGCCATATTGTTGATGCAGGAACAAGTCACTTTCCACAACATGTTCGTCAATATCGACCGTTTTGAAACGGCTGTCGGCCCGCAGATCCATCAGGCAGTGATTCCTCGCCAACGTGTACAGCCAGCTTTTAAAGTTACTTACCTCGTGTATACGCAGTTTATGCACAAGCGATTCAAAAATCTGCATAACCGCATCTTCGCTTCTCGCCGGGTCACGGTAATATTTGAGGCACAAGCCATAAAGGAGCGGCATGTATGGCTCATACAGCCTCCCCAATAGCTGGAGATCGCCGGTTTCCCGGTAGGTCTTCAAGAGATACTGCTCTGACTGTTCCACTATCCAAACATACTAAATTTGCGTCGTATACTGTTTCAGCAGTCAAAAAAGAAGCCGGACAGTTTTCACTGTCCAGCTCCGCCTCATGTGTTTGTGAATCTATGTGGAGTGTTACTGAAAATCCCAACCATTCGCTTCGATCAAGCGCTTCGCGACCCGCTGACGTGCCGCCTTAGTGTTATACGGTTCCGTTTTCGTGAACCGTCGCAATCCCATAAGCATCATTTTCAATTCATCGCCCTCAGCAAACGCATTGAGCGCCTCCTTGCCAGCAAGGTACACATGGTCGACAGCGGTATGTAGGTAAACCCGGGCCATGTCCAGCTGTACTGGAACGGCATCCTGCCCGCGCTGCTCCGTCAGCTTTTCCACGCGCAACAAGGCCGATTCCGCCAGATACACATAACCTATCATGTCCGCAATGTTCATCACGACCTCCTGCTCTTTCTGGAGCGTGGCTGCCAGCTTTTGCACAGCCCCGCCGGCTACCAGCAATCCCGCTTTCTTCAGGTTCGAAATCACTTTCTTCTCATAGGCGAACGGTGCATTGCCCGGTTCAGCGAAATCAGGTATCGCCATCATTTCTGCCGCGACAGCCTGCGCTGGCCCCATAAGATCCAGCTCGCCCTTTAGCGCCCGCTTAAGCAACATATCCACGATCAGCAGGCGGTTTACCTCATTGGTTCCCTCAAAAATGCGGTTGATCCGTGAATCCCGGTAAGCCCGCTCCATCGGGGCCTCAGCTGAATATCCCATACCCCCATAGATCTGTACCCCCTCGTCAACCACATAATCCAGCATCTCTGAACCCCACACCTTCAGGATGGCGCATTCAATGGCAAACTGTTCGGTGGCTTTAAGTTTGGCCGTCGCTGCATCCATCCCCCCTTCAACCAGCGCACCATAGGCATCATCGATTTGCTGCCCGGCACGGTAAGCGGCACTTTCGACAGCGAAGTTGCGTACGGCCATTTCAGCCAATTTGTGCCGGATGGCACCGAATTTTGCGATGGGCAGGCCAAACTGCACCCGCTCATTAGCGTAGTTTACCGCTTGGTTGATCACGCGTCGGGATGAACCGATGGTCGACGCTCCGAGCTTGATCCGCCCTACGTTGAGAATATTGACCGCAATCTTGAACCCATTGCCGCGTTCCGACAACATATTTTCCACAGGTACCGGGCAATCGTTGAAAAACACCTGCCGGGTAGAAGATCCCTTGATGCCCAGTTTGTGCTCCTCGGGGTTCATGGAGATTCCACCGAACGCACGTTCCACAATAAAGGCGGAATGGTTCTTGTCGTCATCAACTTTAGCAAAGACGATGAACACGTCAGCGAACCCACCGTTAGTGATCCACATCTTTTGCCCGTTAAGCAGATAATGCGTGCCTTCTGAATTTAACTTGGCGCTGGCCCGCCCGGAATTGGCATCAGACCCTGCGTTAGGTTCGGTAAGGCAATAGGCCGCTTTCCATTCTCCGGTTGCCAGCCGGGGGATATATTTCGCTTTCTGCGTATCGTTTCCATAGTATAGAATCGGGAGCGTACCAATACCCGTATGTGCGGAAAGGGCGACGGCAAAGGAGTGTCCGGCACCGATGATGTCAGCCACGAGCATGGACGTATTGAAATCCTTGCCAAAGCCCCCATATTGTTCGGGTATGGAAACACCGAGAAGCCCCAGCTGCCCCGCTTTGTCAAGCAGACGCTCCATCAGCCCCTCTTCCTGCGCATCGATGCGGTCCAGGTTCGGAAAGACCTCTGCTTCCAGAAAGTCCGCACAGGTTTGGCGGATCATCCGCTGTTCCTCGTCAAAATCTTCCGGGATGAATACATCATTGCAATCGGTCTCCCGGATCACAAATTCCCCCCCTTTGATCGGTTTTTTAAGTTGGGTTTCCATATTTTGTTTTTTCAACTCCTTCGGATCTATAACAATTCAAAAATCCCGGCGGCTCCCTGTCCGGTACCTACGCACATGGTTACCATCCCATACTTCTGGTTCCGCCGTTTGAGCTCATGGAAGAGCTGCACGGTAAGCTTTGCTCCGGTGCACCCCAGCGGGTGACCCAGGGCGATGGCTCCGCCGTTTACGTTGAGTACATCAGGATTGATGCCGAGCTTGCGCATAACGACGAGGGACTGTGAGGCGAACGCCTCGTTCAATTCGATAAGCCCCATGTCCTCCAGCTTCATACCTGCCATACGCAAGGCCTTAGGTATCGCCTCAACAGGCCCTATGCCCATGATCCGCGGCGGCACGCCTGCGACCCCATAACTTACCAGACGGGCTATCGGCTGCACGTTCAGCTCTTTCAGTTTCCGCTCTGATACAACCAAGACGAATGCGGCTCCGTCTGATGTCTGTGAAGAGTTACCGGCGGTCACCGTCCCGTCCGCCGCAAATACTGGTTTCAGCTTTGCCAGCGCCTCAGGGCTGGTGTCGGCCCGTGGCCCTTCATCCGTATCCACCACGTAGTCCCGGGTTTTGATCTTTTTGCCATCCAGGTAACGCTCAGTGACCTTGACGGGAACCACCCCATCTTTCAGTCGCCCGTCCCGGATAGCGGCGATCGCCCGCTGATGCGACTGGAATGCAAACGCATCCTGATCTTCGCGGCTCACACCGAACTCCTTTGCCACCGCCTCTGCGGTCAGTCCCATGTTCCAATACCAGTCAGGATGGTGCCTGGCCACTTCAGGATTGGGCACCAGTTTCCACCCCCCCATGGGCATGCCTGACATCACTTCCACGCCACCGGCGATGATGGCGTCGGCCATTCCGGCCCGGATCTTGGCCGTTGCAGTTGCGATCGTCTCTAGTCCGGATGCGCAATAGCGGTTTACGGTCACCCCGGGTACTTTTTCAGTATCCAATCCCATCAGGGAGATCAGCCGTCCGACGTTCAGGCCTTGCTCAGCCTCCGGCGTGGCATTCCCTACGACGACATCATCGATCTGCTCCCGGTCCAGGCCCGGTACCGATGCCACAAGATGCCTGATCACCGTGGCCGCCAGGTCGTCAGCCCGCGTAAACCGGAAGCCGCCGCGTGGGGCTTTCCCTACTGCTGTCCGGTATCCTGCTATGATATATACTTCCATGCTCTTAATTTCTTAATGGTTTGCCCGTGGTTAACATGTGCTGTATCCGCTCCAAGGTCTTCCGTTCGCCGCATAATGAAAGAAACGCCTCGCGCTCCAGATCCAAAAGGTAATCCTCTGATACCTCCGTGGGCGAAGACAGGTCACCGCCGCACATCACCCAGCCCAGTTTTTCCGAAATCTTCTGATCATGCTCAGAGATGTAATTACCGGCGCGCATGGAATTGGCTCCTGCATAGACGATGCCGAGGCCCTGCCGGCCGAGCACCCGGATGTCATTGCGCGGTACCGGCTGCGTATATCCGGCTTCGGCCAGCTCGATCGCTTTCGCCTTGGCATCGGCCAGCAGGCGGCTGCGGTTCATGCTCACTGCATACTTACCCGCCTGCAGGTAACCGAGCTCAAACGCCTCTACGGCCGACGTGGACACCTGCGCCCGCCCGATGGTCAGGAAACGTTCACGGAGCACATTCTGCTCAATCTGTCCCTCCTTGAACTCATCGGAAGCGCGCAGGGCGAATTCCTTGGATCCGCCCCCTCCGGGAATAACCCCCACCCCGAACTCCACCAGTCCCATATAGGTTTCCGCGTGAAGCTGAACAAAATCAGCATGCATGGAAAACTCACAGCCTCCGCCCAGTGTCAGCGCAAAAGGTGCCGCCACCACCGGGATGGCGGAATACCGCAGCCGCATGGATATTTGCTGGAACGTCTTAACCGCCAGATTCAGTTCATCATAATCCTGTTCAACGGCCATCATGAAAATCATTCCAATGTTCGCACCAGCTGAAAAATTGGCTCCGTCATTGCCGATGACCAGTCCGCGGAAATCCTTCTCAGCCAAGTCCACCGCCTTTTGAAGCCCTTGGATCACCTCGCCCCCGATGGTATTCATTTTGGTGTGGAACTCGGCGTTGAGAATGCCGTCGCCCAGATCCGTGATTGTCAGGCCACCATTTTTCCAGACCGTTTTTTGGCCACGGATGTTATCAAGAATAATAAATGCTTCGGTACCAGGGATCGGCTTGTAGGATTTGCTCCCCGGGTCATAGTATTCCCGGATACCGTTTTCCACTTTATAGAATGAATCATGGCCTGCATCGAGCATCTCCTGCACCCAGTGCGCGACTTCACCGGTCTGGCCTGGCACCCGCCTTTCTTCTGCCTTTATTTTTTCAATCGTTTCCCGCACGCCCAGTGCATCCCAGATCTCAAACGGGCCCAGCTCCCAGCCGAAACCGGCGCGCATGGCATCATCGATGCGGAAAAATTCATCGGTAATCTCCGGCACACGCCGGGAGACATATTCGAACAAGGGGTAATGCATCGCCCGGAAAAGCGCTCCGGCCTTGTCCGTCCCCTGTTCATATACCTTCATCCGTTTACGGATATCGTCCACGGCCTTTGTAGCCTCCAGCGTTGCCGCTTTTACCTTTGACTGTTTACGGTATTCAAGCGTATTCAGGTCAAGCGCCAGGATTTCGGTGTTGCCCTTTTCGTCTTTGGTTTTTTTGTAGAAGCCCTGACCGCTCTTCTCACCAAGCCACTTGCGTTCCGTCATTTGCCGGATATACGCGGGCAGCTGAAACACCCCCGCAGCCTCGTCCTCCTTGGCATTTTCCGCCAGGCCGCCCGCCACATTCACCAAGGTATCCAGCCCGACTACGTCCGCGGTACGGAAAGTCGCCGATTTGGGATGTCCCATGGCAGGTCCGGTGAACTTATCTACCTCCTCGACCGTCAGATCCAGTTTTTCCACCAGGTGAGTCAGTGCCAACATCGAATAAACGCCGACCCGATTGCCAATGAATGCGGGAGTATCCTTACAAAGCACGGTGGTCTTCCCAAGAAACCGATCACCATAATGCATAAGGAAATCCACCACTTCCGGCTTCGTTTCAGGCGTGGGGATGATTTCCAATAGCCGGAGGTACCGGGGCGGATTAAAGAAATGCGTGCCGCAGAAATGCCTGCGGAAGTCATCGCTTCTACCCTCAGACATCAGGTGAATAGGAATGCCGGAAGTATTCGAGGTCACCAGCGCACCCTGTTTGCGGTGTTCTTCCACCTTGGCAAACACTTGTTGCTTGATATCCAACCGCTCCACGACAACCTCGATCACCCAATCGGCCAACGCAATCTCCGGCATGTCATCATCGAAATTTCCTTTGGTGATCAGCCGGATGGCCCGTTTGCTGAACACCGGAGAAGGACTCGACTTCAGCGCGCTTTCCAGCGACTGGTTCACGATACGGTTGCGCACCGTACGATCGTCAAGCGTCAGTCCTTTGCTCTGCTCCAGTGGCGTCAGTTCCCGTGGTACGATGTCGAGTAAAACCACTTCAACGCCGATATTGGCAAAGTGACATGCGATGCGTGATCCCATGACACCCGAACCTAGTACGGCAACTTTCCTGATTTTTCTATTGGTCATGCCTGATGTTCTCCTTCCTGCGGTTTATATTGTATTGCCAATTGGTTAATGCGTTTCAACGTACCAATAAACGCTCTGCGCTCCTCTCCGGTAATGTGTTCGTCAAGATATGCGTTAAAGCGGCGCACCACCTCTTTGGCCAGTTTACGCTTCTGTTTGCCCTCCTCTGTGAGGAATACTTTCACCGATCGCTTGTCGGCCGCGTTCGTTTCTCTGTAAATCAACCCCAATGCTTCCAAATTGTTGAGTATCCGCGACAAACTCGTGGTTTTGACCCCCAGAAGATTGGCAATCTGCGATACCCCGGTGCCCTCTTTATGGATATTGATCAGCACATATCCGGTGGCCTGCGTAATGCCAAACTGCGCAGCGATCTGATTATATTTATTAGCCGCTGACTGCCACGCCGCCTTCAGGTAGTAATCAATCGTATTGTCCTCATCGCTTATCATTGTTCTGCCTGAATTATTATGCATGCATAACAAATTTAAAAGTAATAAATCTTGTGTGCAAATTTTTTTCGGTTTAGTGCTGATCCAAGGGCTGAACACGTATCCCTTGGCAACAAACCAGAGGTTTCATACATTTGTATCAACTTAGTGCGAAACAAACTTCAGCGTATGAACTCCATTAACATCCCCCGCCTCGATCTACTTCAATATACCCAAGGTACACCGGCACAACGCCATCAGTTTTCTCAAGAGATCGGTAAGGCATTTAATGAAACGGGATTTGTCACTATTGCCAACCATGGGATGGACAAGGTTCTGATTGATGAACTGTACCAGGTTGTACAATCGTTTTTTGCCTTGCCGGAGCCGACTAAACTGAAATATGAGATTCCCGGACTTGCGGGGCAGCGGGGCTATACGTCAAAAGGAAAGGAGAAAGCCAAAGACGCGAAGATCCCCGATCTGAAGGAATTCTGGCAACGCGGGCAGAATGACAACCCGAAGGTTGACGAACTGCCAAGGTTCGACGAGGTGACCGGTGAGGTTTTCCGGCGGCTTGAATTTGCCGGCCGTCAACTGCTGAAGGCCATTGCCGTATACCTTGGGCTTGCAGAGGACTATTTCGAGCCGAAAGTCATTCAGGGAAACTCAATTCTGCGTGCTATCCACTATTTTCCCATTGAGGACCCGGACAGCCTGCCCGAAGATGCGGTGCGGGCCGGTGCACACGAGGACATCAACCTGATTACGCTGTTGATCGGCGCCAGCGCGGATGGGCTGGAGGTACTGACGCGTGAAGGAAGCTGGTATCCGGTGAAAGCGCATGGCGAGGACATTGTTGTCAATGTAGGCGACATGCTGCAACGGCTGACCAACAACAAATTGAAGTCAACAACGCACCGCGTGGTGAACCCCCCGCGGGAACTGATGAAGACGTCGCGTTTTTCGGTTCCTTTCTTCCTGCATCCAAAAGCTGACATGAGCCTTGCCGCGCTGGATTCCTGCATTGACGCGGAACATCCGAAGGCGTACGCCGATATTACAGCCGGGGATTACCTTGATGAGCGGCTGCGGGAGATTGGGTTGAAGATGTAAGCGGATTACCAGCCGCTCCCTCCAGCAGGGCAGCGAGTTCAGCCTGCAACGACAGGCCGCGGTCTTCGTTATACCATTTTTGCAGAGCGACTTTTAATGTATCGAAATCTGCCGATTCAGCCTTGAGTTCTTCATATAACTTCTGACAGGCCTCAGGTCTCGGTCCCCAGGTGGCCAGGTCTGTACCGTGTTCATCCCGGATGACCAGTTTTGGAATAGACTTTCCGCCGTTGGTAAGGTATTCGTTAATACGAAAGGGCGGTCTATCACGCAATTCGTAATCTATGGCGATTAACGGGTTGAGCTGCGCTGCCAGCTGGATAAAAGGTACCGTGTGGGCAGCATCTCCGCACCAGGGTTCTGTGATAATGATCCACCGCTGAGGGCGGTCAATCTGCGTAATTACCTTTTGAAGCGAAGCGGTCAGTTCTCCTTTTTTCAGCCAGCGGTTCATCCGTGACCAATTGAGCCTGGTATATTCAAGGTATGCCGGTTTATCATACGGCGCTTCACCAGGGGAGGCGTTCAGTATCCGTTCAAATTCGATTAAGTAGCGCGCAAAGTCCATAAATTCTGTATTAAACCGCAAAGGTACGGCGGCTGATGGGAAACTACGTCTGAGGCAATGCGTCCCGTTCCCGTTTGGGAAGCCCCTTAACAACAAGATCGTAACTGTGATCGATCAACCTGAACTGCATCTCATCATTCAGTTCTCCCTCACAGACCACTTCGTTCCAATGCCGCTTGTTCATGTGGTAAGCTCCTCGTATTGAGTGGGGATAACGCTCACGGAGCTCCAGTGCATACTCCGGATCGCACTTCGCGCTAAAGGACAAAGGTTGAGCATCCAGCCCGGTAAGTAAAAACATCTTGCCGCATACTTTAAATACCAAGGTATCCGGTCCGAACGGACAGCTTTCGGTTACACCCGGTTTCCCGAGGCAATAGTCACGCAATTGTTCGATATGCATGGTGTAAAGATAACGATATTTTTAACTCCGCACAGCGGAGACACCGGGCCCTGAAGATGACACATTGTCATGGCGGCGTCACGGCAGAGGCTTCCTATTTGCCTATCTTGACGCAATTGGCACCTTAGACGCAATTGGCACACCGCTTGTTACGTTGAGAAAAGCATTGATTTATCACCAACGTAGAAAAGGAAACAAAGATATGGCAAAAATTATTGGAATTGACTTAGGAACTACCAACTCTTGCGTAGCCGTGATGGAAGGTAATGAGCCGGTAGTCATCACCAACAACGAAGGAAAACGGACCACGCCTTCGATTGTGGCATTCGTGGAGAACGGCGAGCGCAAGGTAGGTGACCCTGCAAAGCGCCAAGCCATCACCAACCCGAAAAAAACTGTATACTCCATCAAGCGGTTTATGGGTACTACATATGATGAAGCGACAAAAGAAGCCCAGCGGGTGCCTTACGCAGTTGTGAAAGGCGACAACAATACCCCCCGGGTGGAAGTTGACGACCGCAAGTACACGCCTCAGGAAATTTCTGCAATGATCCTGCAGAAGATGAAAAAGACGGCAGAAGACTTCCTTGGTCATGAAGTCACGGAAGCAGTTATCACCGTGCCGGCTTACTTCAATGATGCGCAGCGCCAGGCTACCAAAGAAGCTGGAGAAATTGCCGGTTTGAGCGTGAAGCGGATCATCAACGAACCGACTGCGGCTGCGTTGGCTTATGGATTGGACAAAGCCAACAAGGACATGAAAATCGTGGTATTTGACTGTGGGGGTGGTACGCATGACGTATCCGTACTGGAACTGGGTGACGGCGTGTTTGAAGTGAAATCGACCGACGGTGACACGCACCTCGGCGGTGATGACTTTGACCAGGTAATCATTGACTGGCTTGCGGAAGAATTCAAAAACGATAACGGCGGGCTGGATCTGAGCAAGGACCCGATGGCGTTGCAACGGTTGAAAGAAGCTGCGGAAAAGGCAAAGATCGAGCTCTCAAGCGCATCTTCAACGGAAATTAACCTGCCTTATATCACTGCAGATCAAACCGGACCGAAGCACTTGGTCCGCAACCTGAGCCGTGCCAAATTTGAGCAACTGGCGGACGATCTTATCAAACGTACCATTGAACCCTGTAAATCGGCATTGAAAAATGCCGGCTACTCGGCTTCAGATATCGATGAGATTATTCTGGTAGGTGGTTCTACCCGTATTCCTGCGATCCAGGACGCCGTTAAGAGCTTCTTTGGCAAAGAGCCTTCCAAAGGTGTAAATCCGGATGAAGTAGTTGCTTTGGGTGCGGCCATCCAAGGTGGCGTACTGACCGGAGAAGTAAAAGACGTATTGCTGCTGGACGTTACCCCACTTTCCTTAGGTATCGAAACCATGGGTGGTGTAATGACCAAGCTGATAGAGGCCAATACGACCATCCCGACCAAGAAATCGGAAGTCTTCTCAACAGCCTCGGATAACCAACCGTCAGTGGAGATCCACATTCTGCAAGGCGAACGCCCGATGGCTGCGCAGAACCGCACGATCGGCCGCTTCCACCTCGATGGGATTCCACCGGCTCCGCGCGGTGTGCCGCAGATAGAGGTTACCTTCGACATCGACGCGAACGGCATCCTGCATGTGTCAGCTAAGGACAAGGCTACCGGCAAGGAACAGAAAATCCGCATCGAAGCGTCTTCCGGATTGACCGAGGATGAGATCAAGAAGATGAAGCAGGAAGCCGAAGCAAATGCCGAAGCTGACCGCAAGGCGAAAGAAGAAATCGATAAGCTGAACGCGGCCGACGCGCTGATCTTCTCCACTGAAAAGCAACTGAAGGAATACGGCGATAAAATCGGCGCTGATAAAAAGGCTCCTATTGAAGCTGGTCTGAAAAAGTTGAAAGACGCTCACGCGGCGAAAGACTTCGCAGCCATCGATACCGCTCAGGCGGAATTGCAAAACGCATGGAATGCTGCATCAGAAGAGATGTATAAAGCTTCACAGGAAGCGTCAGCCAATGCGCAGGCAGGTGAAAGTGGCGGACAATCGGCAGCCGGTGACAACGGCGGCGACGTGACCGACGTGGAATATGAAGAAGTGAAGGACAACGACAAAAAATAAACGTTCTTCAGGCGATAAATTAACAAGGGGGCTGTCCGGTCAGGATAGCCCCCTTTTCTTATTGCGGGAACCCGTCTATTTGCCGAACTTGGCGGCGAGGCTCTTCATAAAGTAACCTCCCACCACACTTCTGGCCGTAAAATTCTGGCGTTCTCCCGTATGTGTATCGTGCCAGTCGCTGAGCGGCACCCGGTTGGGAGTCTCCAGCGCATACGTGTGGATCGGATCCACCAGTGCCCGGAAATCCTCCGGACGGCTTGCCATCGCAGCTGTCCATAATACCCAGTCAGATTTTGTATAATCACGGCGACTGTCCAAAGGCAGACCATAGCGGTGCTGTTTGGTCAGATAATAAGCGATTTCCTTTTGCTTGACTGCCGCAGGAAACAGCCCCAGGCCCAGGAGATCATCCCACACCATATTGTACTTCTGGCTCCATGTGCCTTTACCGTCAAAGGTCAGCGCAAAATGGTCACCATCATCCGCCAGCTTCGTCCACTGGACAGCCATGGATGCCGCACTATCCAGGTAACGGCTGGCGATATCGTCCTTGCCCAGGCGTTCCGCCAGCTTTCCGTAAGCTCCCAGGGCCACTATCGCTTTCACAGACAGGTTTGCATTCCTTGCCAGATGCCCCGCAAAATCATCTGTGCAGAGCTGATTGCCGGGATCGAAGCCCTCTTTCAAAAGATATCCTGCCCAGGTGGACAGCTCTTTCCAGTGCCGCTCCGCATACCGCGCATTCCCTTCCGCTTCAGCTATCGCCGCGGTAAGAATAATCATATTGCCCGCTTCCTCAACCGGCATGTCTTCACCGTAGGTTTGGCCGTTGGCAATGGGATATGTACCAAGGTCATGAGCCGGAAACGGCTTTTTCCATTTACCGCTGGAACTGTAGTAAAAAATACCGTTCATCATTCCCTTGAGCAGCTCAGGATTATAGAGCAGGTACAGCGGCGCAGACGGATAAGTAATATCAACAGTATTGATGGACCCATTGCTGTAATTCTCCTTGGAAAGGAACAATAGATCGCCGTTTGGCGCTTGTACCAGTTTATGCGCTGAAATACTCTGCCGGTAAGCCATTACGCAGAGGTTCGCATACGATGGCCCTCCGGTACGTGAAGCGTCCTCAAACATCGCTTTATCAAATGCCGTACTTTTGCTGAGAACCGTCTGTTGTTGTGCCAACGCCATTGAGATTTGCTGCTCAATATTACTCCGGCCGTCCCTGTTCCACCAAGGCCGGAGATTTTGACCGAAATACTGGACCGAGTAAAGATCATCATAGGCCAACAACAGTACGTTGGAACGGGCTTCGCGGTCAACGGCACCCGCGTCCCATACCGTGTTCAACAGCAAGGATGTTCCGCCCCTTGTTTTATCAGCGTTTCCTTTGCCTTCAAACGTAGGCATATCCGCGGTGCCGGAATCCAAATATTGGAAGACAGCCGGGTCACGGGGCGCAGCAACGTGCAGGTAGCCCCAATCAATCCGGATACCGTCACCCTTTTTCCCGAGAACCGGCTGTTCCACTGTCCCTACTTTCATGGCAGTATAGCCATCAGCCTCATACATGTCAGCTTTCACCTGTTGACTGGCTGTATTGACCGCGAGGTCACTGGACACGCCGAACCAGACCTGTACGTTGTGCGGCTTTCCATCATTGCTCTTTACCGTTGTGGACAGATAGGACACCGGCCGGGAAAGCAAGTCCAGGTCATCCATTAACAGGGGGCTCGTGAAAACGAGTGAAAGATCCACCGCGCCGCAGCGGAAGGCGTACGATGTCTGTGTGGCTCCGAACCGAAGGTCAGTCAGTTCTGCCAACGGTACATCCCTCCGGGCAGGCGCGTGCGCTTCCGACAGGCCGAAATCCAGCCAAGCGCCGCCTGCGGTGTTTTTTACGTGGATGGCAAGCACATTACCCTTTTTCCGAATGGATTTTCGGACGTCCTCCGGTATTTCGTGATAGGCATAGGTATCCGTCCAGCCCTCGTGCTTGTAAACGGGCATACCGTTCAGGAATACCTCCACGTTATCGTCGTGATAGAGCTTAAGAAACAAGGGAACGTCATCGGCATTTTCAAGGTCGAAGTGGCGCCGCACCCAGAGTTCCGGGCCGTTCCAGAACGTGATCTGTTGGTCTTTTTTATCGCCGAAGGCGCCCTGTCCATCCTTCCAGCCGGCATCATCATAGTTTGCGGCCTGCCACTGCCCCTTCGGGGAGGACAACGTATACTTTACCGGATAGGAGCTTTGGTCAGCCGCCGGCAATACATCGGAATAAGTTGTTGCAGCCTTCCCAAGGAAACGGAAGGGTTTCCCATCCACGCGGATTATACCTTCCAGGGAGTGCGGCGTACCCGTCCAATGGCGTGTATAGTCTCCGGCCGGATGCTCCGTTGAGGACCAGATGCTGAAATAGGGATCATGGGTAATCAGTGGATAAGCCGGAGCCAGACGATCCTGTGCATAAACCGCCATACCTGAAACGCTGACTACGACTAAAAATGATAGGTGTTTTAATAGGTTTAACATAAAAATAGGTATTAAATAGGTGGTTATAAAAAGGGACCGCCCGTAGCAAACAGGCAGTCCCTTTTTATTCAAGCTGGAGTTTAAAATAATTTTTCCGGATATACGCCGTCGCTCACCAATTGGGCGATGTTATCCTGAACGATGGGTTTGTCTTCCGGGTAGGTCACCCCGAACCATTTCTGCGATGTGGGAATAACCTTGAATGTGGCCTTGCCCTGCTTGATCAACACATCGGCTACCGCTGGAATCAGGAACTCTGATTTAGGGTTGTCAGCGTTTGCAGGTACAAATTCCTTGAACAAGGTCTCACTTACCTCAAAGATAGCGGGTGTAAAGCCCCAGAAGTTCATGGATACCCGGCTATCGCTCGGCAATTCCGTTTCAACGCCTTCTTCCTCAAAGAAAATGCGCTTCTGGCCGTCCGTTTCTTTGAAATAAACCTTGGTCCGCTCGTTGATTTCAGTCATGTTGCCTTGATCATCCACCTTACAAACGCCACGCGATACCGACCCGTAATCCGATAAGGTCTTGTCGATCTGATAGCCCATCAGTGAAAAACGGTTATCCGTCACTTCGTCGGTCAAGAATTTCGCCATTTTTTCAAAGGCTTCAAATCCATAAAAATCGTCAGCGTTGATGACACAGAACGGTTCTTTAACCTGATTGCGTGCAGAAAGCACGGCGTGGGCCGTACCCCAAGGCTTTGACCGCTCGATCTGCCGGTCAATACCGAACGGCGTCAAGTCGTAGCTCTGAAAGACGTAATCCGTTTCGATTTTTCCAGCCAGCTTGGGTTCAAAGATGCCTTTGAATTTATCCGCAAACTCTTCACGGATAATAAAAGCAACTTTTCCGAATCCAGCCCGGATGGCGTCATAGATGGAATAGTCAATAATCGTCTCGCCGTTGGGTCCAAACGCGTCGATCTGTTTCATGCTTCCGTAGCGGCTCGCCATACCGGCCGCAAGAATCAACAAGGTGGGTTTACTCATTTTAGTTATAATAAATGTTGTTCCTGAATTATGCCAAACTTAGGGAAACTTGCATACAAAAAGAAAACATTTTTTAAGTTACCCCTCATACTGATTCGCATCAAATCGGAAAACTTCCGAAGACGTCCGCTCTGACCGCGCAATATCCAGCAGCTCGTCCACCTTATCCGGAAGCTGGTCGGACAAATCCGTCGTTTCTCCCGGGTCTTCAGCAATATTGTAGAGTTCAACCCGCTTCTTTTCGGGATCCAACACATTATAACACACCAATTTAAAATCACCTTTACGTAGCGCAATACGTCCGCCAAGCTCGTGGAATTCCCAATACAGATGTTCATGTTGCAACTGGTCCTCCGGATTGCCGGTCAATGTTGGCATGAGTGAAATCCCATCCATCGCATGTGGTACATTTCCGCTGTCTCCCACCATTTCCATTATCGTCGGGTAGATGTCCCAAAAGGCAGCTTGCATATCCGTAGTCCCCGGCGCCACCGTTCCTGGCCAGTTGAACAGCGTGGGCACACGGATACCGCCCTCATAGAGATCGCGCTTATAGCCGCGCAATATACCATTGGAGTTAAAGAATTCCGGATCAGCTCCCCCCTCCAGGTGAGGTCCATTATCCGACGAAAAGATTACCAGCGTATTCTCCCGGATACCTAGAGAGTCAAGCAGCTCAATCACCTCCCCTACCTGCCGATCCAGAATCTCCACCATCGCCGCGAAAGCCGCCCGTGGATGTTTTTGCGAGCCATATCCGCCGTTCTTATAGGTTTCACCGGTTTCCACACCTTTGTAGGGTGTTTCCTCTCCGAATCTCGCTATGTATTTATCCATCACGTCCCCGGGGGCTTTGAGCTCGGCATGGGGGATAATGGTAGGCCGGAACATAAAAAACGGCTGGTCATGATGATCCCGGATAAACTGAAGCGCCCTCTTATGAATCAAGTACGGTGCATAATCGCCTTCGCCCGAGCCTTCATTACCCGACAAATACACTTGCTTGCCATTCTCCCAGAGATAGTAGGGATAATAATTATGACCAATGCGCTGGCATATTCATCGGCACGTTGTCTACCAGGACGAGCGGATCACCGCCGTTTATCGAGGTGAAACCCCGGATGTTGATCCCCGATCCCGTGCCGGGTTGTCCCGAGTTGGTTGTAATCTGCAAGCCCGGAACGGCCCCTTGTAAGGCTTGCGCTGCGTTACTGACCGGGCGATCGGCTAGCACATCATCCATATTTACCGTGCTTACTGCACCGGTGAGATTGGCCTTCCTTTGGGTACCATACCCCACTACTACCACCTCATCAAGTGCAGAAAGGTCTTCTTCCATCACGATCCGGACACTGGATGCGGACGGGATAAGCTCCTGCGTGACGTATCCGATCATCGTAAATACCAACGTCGCGTTTGCGTTTGCAACAGCCAATGAAAAGGTTCCATCTTCGTTGGTCGAGACACCATTACCGGTCCCCTTTTCCACTACTGTCACCCCGGCAATAGGTTGGCCGGCGGTCGTCACCACTACCCCTTTGATTTCGGTTTGGCGGGCCGTCCTATCAGGATTGATGGTTTTGATCACTACGATATTGCCGTCCAGCTGTTCAAACGAAAGACCCCCCCGCCACAATACCGGTGCCAACAGGGAATTCCAATCCTGATTGTGTGCCGCTACGCGTGGCACCGTAATCCCATCAAGCGCGTCGTCATTATATACAAAACGCATATCAGTTTGCCGCTCAATTTCTTTGATCAGTGTTTTGACAGGCACATTGTGCATCTTGATCGAAACCCGGCCCTGCGCGAATCCTTCAAAGGCATGGGACTGGACCGTAAGCATAATCAGCAAAAACAGGGTCAGTTTGGTCATAACTAACAGTTTCAGGATGGTGCGTTGGTGCCATCGCATCCTGCGTTCGGAAAAATTCATATTTTGTTTTTAATTGGTTGCAAATCAACGGCGCCGCTTTATCGGCGCATTGCGCTTGTTATTATCATCGCGGCCGATGTCTTTTCATTTCAGGTTTTAACTATAATTGGTTCGCACTCTACTATTGCTCGTCTCTTCGTTGCAGCACAACGGTATCCCCGGATATCGTATAATGCAACCCCCCGGTTTGCGACAAGGCTTTCAATACCGCGTCCAACTCCATATCCTCGAAGATCCCGCTAAACCGCAGATCGGTCATTGTGGAATCTGCAATGACCACCTGCTTCCCATACCACTTTTCCAGCTTGGAAGAAATCATATCCAACGGGTCACCATCAAATACAAGTTTATCAACCATCCAAAGCACCTCATTTGCCTTTTCCTCTCCTTCGGTTATTTTCACCGTGCTCCTTACTGCCGCCAGGTCATCGGTTACCGGCACCCCGGTGTCCTCACGTGCCTCGTCAGGCAGTATCGTGCCCGGTTTGTAAATGGCCACCTTTTCGCCGGGTGCAAGCCGTACCAAGCTACCCAAGGCTTCGCCTATCCGAACCTCCAATGCGCCGGTAATGAGTGCCGCTTCCAGTTTATCCTCTCCATCATACGCCCGCAGGTTGAATGACGTCCCCAGCACTTGGAGTGACGCTTCACCAGCATCAATCTCAAAGGGTAAATCGGCATTCGAGACAACCTCGAAGTATCCTTCTCCGCGGAAAGACAACCGCCTATGAGTGACATTAAAACCAACTTCAAAAATCAGCCGGCTTCCGCCATTCAGCCAAACGGTTGATCCGTCCGGCAAGTTGATTCGCCGTCGCTCCCCGTTTTGCGTAGCAAACTCCCGCTGTGGATCGCGGTCCGGCACCATCCACAACACCAATAATCCTACACATATCAATACCGCTGCCGCAGCCGACCACCAAGGGTTTATCCGGCTTCGCCAGCCTTTGATCAACATCGCCTCCTGCCTGCGAACTTTCTCCCAGTGCCGTTGATAGGAAGCTTCTGCACGTAGTAGATCGTCGGGAGCACCTTCGGTACACGCCCGGTACAACAACTCGCGCTGCGCATCCCCGGCAATCAGTTGCTCCAGCTCCACCAGCTCCGCATCAGTAGCCTCCCCGCGCAGTAAGCGTTCCAGCAGCAAATCAAAGCGATCATGGTGGTCTCCCATAGCCTTATTATTGGTCTACATGGAAAAAGACGACAGTCCAGCCGAAATTCGCCAATCAATACTCGTCTTTTTAAAAAAAATATTATAACAGGCTGACTTACAAGGAAATTATTTATCAAGATGCGTGCGGAGGTGCTTAACAGCTTCCTGCACATGCCGGTTTACAGTGTTTACGGAAATGTCCATGATAGTCGCTGCTTCCCGATAAGAGCAACGCAGGTCTCGTACAAGCAAAAAAACCTCTTTGCATTTGGGCGGCAGCTTATCGATTGCAGCGGTAATAGCGCCAATGGCCTCGGCCGCAATCACCGCATCTTCCGGCGATTGGTAGTGTATCGCAGATTCTGCTTCCAGCTCAACATGCATACGATACTTACTGTTTTGCTTGCGATAGTCCAACGCTTTTCTTTTCAATGCCGAAAAGATGTAAATCCGTATATTTTTGATTGAAGCAAGGTGTTGCCGCATTAACCACAGCTTCATCATCACATCCGAAACAGCCTCTTCTGCCAGCTGCTCGTTTTGGAGAATCGATATGCAATATCGAAGGGCGGGAGGGTGGAAATACAGAAACATGCGACGATAAGCAGTTTCATCGCGCTGATACGCCACTGCCCTTTGTAATGTTCCAAGCTCGCGGTCTCCCAATATTCCTGTCTCCTTTTCTCACGTCACCGCTTCCTCTTTAGCATCGCACCAAGCAATCCGTTCGCTAATTTTCCCAACAACTTCGCGGCTTCCCGAGCCAGGGTCGTGGTAGCCGCACGCTGAGCCGCTTCCAGCGGCGTTTGTCTCGTGCGGCCTCTTGTTCGGCCCTTTTTCTGTTCCTTTTCCTCTACTTCCCGGGCCTCCTGTGCAGCGTGCGCCTGCAGCTTCTCCTCCAGCAGTTCAGCAGCGCTCTGCCGGTTAACCGGCTCATGGTACTTCACATAGAACTCTGACGCATTCACCAACTGATCGTAAGTCTGCGGATCCACCGGTCCCATGACCGCGCGGGGCGGTATCAAATGAGTGGCCACCACTTCCGTAGGTATCCCTTTATCATTGAGCACCGTTATGAGCGCCTGCCCCGTGCCCAGGGATGTGAGCACACGGTCAATTTCATAAAAATCGGAGTGGGGATAGGTCTTCACCGTTTTGCGCAACGCCTCCGCATCGTTCGGCGTAAATGCCCGTAATGCATGCTGCACACGGTTGCCCAGCTGTCCCAGCACACTTTCGGGAACATCCGTCGGCGCCTGAGTACAAAAAAACACCCCCACGCCCTTTGACCGGATAAGCCGCACAATCTGTTCTACCTGCGTAAGAAACGCCTTCGGCGCGTCCTTGAACAACAGATGCGCTTCATCAAAGAAAAATACGAGCTTCGGCTTGTCCAGATCCCCCACCTCAGGCAGATTTTTAAACAGTTGGGCCAGTAAGCTCAATAAAAACGTCGAAAACAGAACCGGTTGATCCTGTATGTCGGAAATATTCAGCAAGCTGATCACCCCTTTGCCGTCTACCCGGCCGAAGAGGTCATCAATGTCAAATTCTTTTTCGCCGAACACGCTCGATACGCCCTGTTGTTCAAGCGCCACCAGCTTGCGCAGTATGGTGCCAGAGGTAGCCCCGCTGATGCGGCCGTAGGTCTCCTTGATTTCATCGGCTCCAGGTCCATCGGTAAGGTACATGAGCAGCTTCTTCAGATCTTCGAAATCAACCAATGGCAGTTTCTCATCCTCAGCGTACTTGAAGACCGCAGCCAGCACACCGGTCTGTGTATCGTTCAAATCCAGGATGCGGCCCAGCATTACCGGGCCGAAATCTTCGACCGTCAGCCGCATCGGATTACCAACCCTTCCCGAAAGGGAAAAAAGCTCCACGGGAAAACCAGCAGGCTGGAAAGGCCATTGCAAGGCCTCTCCCCGCTCAATAAGCGCCGGATTCGGTTCTCCCGCTTGATGCAGGCCGGAGAGATCACCCTTTACGTCCAGCATAAAAACCGGGACACCCGCGTCAGAAAGCTGTTCAGCAATAAGCTGCAGTGTGCGGGTTTTACCCGTACCGGTAGCCCCGGCGATCAAGCCATGCCGGTTCATCATCTTTAACGGCAGATTCACCTTCGCCTGTGCGATCACCTCCCCGTCAAGCAACCCGGCTCCAAGGAAAATAAAAGCCCCCTTTGGATTATAGGAGGCGGTTATTTTTTCAATAAATGTGGCTTGATTTCCCATAAAGCGTACTGAACAATGGGTGAAAGCTACGCACTTCTGCGGGGAAATGCAAATTGCCGGATATTATTTTTACGTTATGGACCGGTGGTCGGCCCCGATACCGTCAGCTTCCCGCCTCCGTCAATTTTCATCTCGTCGATAAACACCACCCGCTGGTCTCCGGTCTTGGCGGTACGCCCATGGTAAACGCACAGCATCCGACCGTCAGGCAGAAACAAAACGCTGTTGTGGCCGGTTCCGCTTACGTCACCGCCTGACTCCGTGTTTTTCTGCAATACCGGGTTATTGGCAGCCTTGGTGTAAGGACCGAGCGGATGCTTTGCCGTGGCATAGCCGACTGCGTAATTCTCACCCGCAAAATGATTGGCTGAATACATCATGTAATAGGTGTCACCATGTCTAAAGGTGAACGAGCCTTCTGTCCAACGCCGGTTTACCTCGCGGCTGGTGACTGAGCGGCTTTCCCATTCGGCCTGCGTATCGTCCATCTTTACCGGCGGGCGCAGCAACAACACCGGCTCGCCGATGATACCTGAAAAATCCGGCTTGAGCTCCACCCCGTACACCCAACTTTCCTCGATTTCATTGAACCAGCCTTTCCGTTTAGCCCATTCGGCTACTTCGCTCTCTACTGGATGTTTATAGCAGCAACGTGAATAATAAAGATAGATCTTACCGTCTTCGGCAAAATAGACATTTGCATCGATGATAGGGTATCCCGGATCGAAGATAGGGCGGTCCTGCACATCTATGAACGGCCCTGTGGGTTTGTTCGCCACGGCAACACCTATGCGGAAGTTCTCCTCTTCATTATCCGGATTTTCGCGCCACTGTGCGCTGTAGAATAGGTAGAACTTGCCGTTATAGGCATATACTTCCGGCGCCCAGTAAGCCCCGCCCCACGCGGCGGTGGAGTCGCTCCAGCCATTGGCGTTCGCGGCATGATAGATCTGTCCCTCGTTCTTCCAGTTCACCAGGTCAGTAGAGGAATAAGCCGCAAAGCCGTTCCTGGCCCCTCCACCGGTTCCATACATATAATACCGCTCCGTTGCATCGTCGTAGATAACGTATGGATCGCCAAAGGCGACATCAAGCGGATTGTCAAACGATTGAGCGATCTGCTGCGCAATTACAAGACTGCCTGCCCCGGATTGAATAATCGCTGCGAGCAATAGTAGTTTCCGTATCATGAAGTTATTTTTTTATGGAAGCATGTACATGGTTGAGTAAAATATGAAAAGCCGGTGCAGCCATCGCCCCATGGTCAAAACCGTCCAGTTCATAAAGGTAAACCTGCTCATGCCCCACCAATTTCATCATCCTATAGAAGTATGCGTTTTCTTCATACCTGCCGAGCATTTCCAGTTCCCGGTCGCCGGTAATCAGCACCAGCAGGGGTGCGTCGCTGCGCACGTGGTACAATGGGGCCAGCTCATCCACAATCGGTTGCGTATCTTTTATCCCCCGCTCGGCGCGGACGGTCATATGCGTGATGGCATGGCCGCTGAAATCGATGATTCCTGCCAGTTTGTCGGCATCCTCGCCATATTTCTGCAGCCAGGATCTATCCAGCCCCACCATGGCAACCAGATAGCCTCCGGCTGAATGACCGGAAACAAAGATTTTACCCGGATCACCGCCATACTCCGTAATGTGCTTGAACGTCCAGGCAATGGCCGCTGCAGCGTCATCAATATAAGCAGGAGCCTTTGCCTTGGGGCTTAGCCGGTAATTGACCGCCACTACCGCAATGCCCTTCTCCTTCAGCTCTTGCGGGATGAACTTCTCCCCGCCCGTAATGCCGCCTCCATGAAACCAAACCACCGTCGGGAACCCTTTGCTGTTTTCGGGATAATAAACATCCAATACGCATCGTTCGCTTGCATAGGTATCACCGTCGGTTCCGGATCGGTAACCGATGTCCTTGACTGTCTGATACGTGAAAGCATCGGCACTTTGTTGCGCCCGCGCAACAACGGCGCACGCGATCCAGCACAAGCTCACCACCACCAGGCGGCAACATTCTTTTTTTATTTTGACCATAACGATTTTCCTACCGTGTTAATACCGGAGTGGCTAAAGTACACAATGCCGATGAAAACCGGAAACCTACTCCCTTCTTGGGCTTTGGGGCCGCGGCGGCATGGGCGCCGGGTGCCGGGCCAGAATGGCTTGGAGGGCTGACCGGACTTCCGGCTGTTCCGCTGCGATGTTCTTTGCTTCCGCCGGTCCGTTCCGGTAATCGTATAATTCATATTGCACGCTTTCCGAGGTGTCTCCGATTTTCTTCCACTCCACCAGGCGGTAGCGGTCTGTGCGGATTGCCCGGCCAAGGTAGCCGCCGCGCGGGAAACAGTGGTAGGCGTGATCGCGGATATGCGTTTCCGGGTCCCGGAGTACCGGCACCATGCTCAGGCCGTCAAACGGCTGTGGCACCTCGGGTGCCGGGAGGCCGGCAAGTTCAACCAACGTGGGGTAAATGTCCACCGTCTCGGTAAGCTGCCCGGTCTGCGCACCGGGCGTCGCCACGCCGGGCGCGGAGATTATCAACGGTATACGGTTTGCCAGCTCATAGTTGACGTGCTTTGTCCACATGCCCATATCTCCAAGCATATAGCCGTGGTCACCCCACAGCACCACGATCGTATTGTCATCGAGGTCAAGCGACGCGAGCTCGTCCAGTACCTTGCCGATCTGGCTATCCACATAGCTCACACCCGCATAATAGCCATGTATCAACTTACGGGTAAGGCTATCCGGAAAAGGTTCTTCTGTAACCTTTTCCGGAATCGGAACGTACTGATCAATCTCCGTACCGTATTTCACTGCATAGGGAGGTGCTCCCTCAGGCCTTACTGTGCGCGTGGGGAGCGGCAATCCGGCTTCGTCATACAGGTCCCAATATTTTTTTGGCACCGAAAACGGCAGGTGCGGCCGGGCGAAACCCACCGCCAGGAAAAAGGGTTGGTCTGGCTGTGCTTTCAGGTCCCGCAGCCGCTCCACCGCACGCTGTGCGACGCGGCCATCGGCATATGCATCATCGGCAACGTCAGGCGATTCCCAGGCAAAACCCCGGGGCAGTCCATGGGCAGACTGGTTTGAAAACAATGCTTCTTCGCGGGTGAACCCATCTTTTTTACTTTCCGGATCTACGTACTCGATCACCAACTCTTTATGATGCGGCACGCTCCAGGAAATTTCGTCAGCATACGTGTTGTGACCAATGTGAAAGACTTTACCCATGGATTCCGTGTGATATCCGTGCTGCTTAAAATACTGCGGCAGCGTCACCGCGTCGGGATAATAGTCGCGGAAATTCTGCCCGAACCCATAAATCCCTGACGAAGAGGACCGGCTACCCAGTAACAGATTAAAGCGTGATGGCGCACAGACCGCTTGATTCGAATAGGCATTTTCAAATTTAAATCCATTTGCAGCCAGCTTATCGATATTCGGAGTAACCGCCACCGGATCGCCGTATGCGCCGATCGCCGGACGAAGATCGTCTACAAGAATCAACAGGACGTTCGGCCGCTGCTGTTCCTGCGCGCTGTCAGCGTTACAGCCCGATAGTGGAAGAACAGCTGACACGATCCCTGTAACCAGAGCCAGCCGCAATTTTCTTTGTTTTTCTGTTAACATATCAATATTCATTTTTTCTCCTTCCGTATCTGCAAAATCCGCTCGTAGGGCAATACCCCATTTCTTGTGCTCCATTGTTCATAATAACGGGAAAGTTCAGCAACGACATCAGGCATCGTGGCAGAAAGGTCATTCAGTTCGGACCGGTCCCTGCTGATGTCATACAGTTCCCAGTTTGACGGGTTACCGGGTGAATGGGCTTTCACCAGCTTGAACTTACCGTGCCGCACGGCGGCATTTCCCTCATGCTCCCAGAAAATTGGCGCGTCGTGGATTGGTGCGTCTGTTCCCCGCAAGACATGCACCATGCTCCGTCCTTCCAGTGGGGTGATCACGTGACCGTTATAACGCGCGGGATAATCAGCGTTTGCCACCTCAACAACCGTGGCCATGATATCTTGAAGGAACCCGTATTGGTGGGTGAAGCGGCCTTGTAGGCGCTCCCCCATAACCGCGGGCCAATGGACAATCAACGGTGTACCTATCCCACCTTCATGCACCCAGTGCTTATAGGTCCGGAACGGTGTAGCAGAGGCATTCGCCCACGATTGCCCGTATGTCAAAAAATACCCTTCCCGGCCTCCGAGCAGTTCTTTTTTCCCACCGCCCAGCAGGCCACCCTCGGCGCATGCACCATTGTCGGTCAGGAAGAAAATCAGGGTATTCTCCAGCTCTCCGGAAGCTTCCAGCGCGGCGATGATCCGGCCAATGTTCTGATCCATCCGATCCACCTGTGCGGCGTAGAGCGCCATACGGTAATCCATTTCATCCTGCTGCTCGGCTGACAGTGCATCCCAATCAGCGCCGTCATCCTCACTGAGCCCCGTCGTCCGGCCATCGATCACGCCCATCCGCTGCATCCGTTCATACCGTTCCCGGCGGAGCTTCTTCCAGCCTTTTTTGTACTTCCCCCGGTATTTGGCAATATCCGCCTCCAATGCATTTAGCGGCCAATGGGGGCTCGTGTAAGCTAAATACAGGAAAAACGGTGCGTCGCTTTGCCGCCCGCTTTCATCCATGAACCGGATGGCATAGTCAGTGAATGCATCAGTGATGTAAAAATCCTCTCCTTCCGGCTCAACAGGGTCATTCATCAGGGTAAGCCCGCGCGGTCCGGATGGACTGAAGTAGTTCGAAGCGCCGGACAATATCCCGTAGTATTTATCGAACCCCCGCTGCAACGGCCATCGGTTCTTATCATGGTACCCCAGATGCCATTTTCCGCTCATCAGCGTTTGATAGCCCGCGGTTTTAAGGACTTCGGCGATAGTCACGCTCCGGAAATTCAAATCACCGGCGTAGGATGGCAGGCCATAGTTAAACGCCGTACTGTCTTCCGGATCATTGGTCATATGACCGATACCTGCCTGATGCGGATACAGTCCTGTCATGAGGGATGCCCGGCTCGGACAGCACCTGGCATTGTTGTAGAACTGACTGAAGCGCAGCCCCCCAGCAGCCAATCGGTCCAAATTAGGCGTTTCGATTTCGCCGCCGTAGCATCCGATATCGGAATACCCCATGTCGTCCGCCATGATCAATACGATATTGGGTCGGTTATCCTGCGCTCGGATAGTCAGCGAGAGCGCGAGCACCATTGCTGCCGTGAAACAAAACCTGATATTCATAGCCATACTATTTCGTTTTCCGTTTAATCGGTAGGTCCAAAGCCGCACCCGGGTCACCCTGAGCAGCCATCCAGGCGTCAAGCCGTGCCGAATAATCTGCAACTAACGTTCGGTACTCTTCTCTTTCCGCCAAGTTCTCCAGCTCATAGGGATCGTTTTCAAGATCATAAAGTTCGAACTCCGGCCGCTGAACAATCCTTTCGGTGAGCCTGCGGGCGTTCTCGTTATGCTCCGCCTCATTCAACCAGGAAAACCAATCCAGGTCCGGCTTTTTGCTGTTCATCATATACTTAATATAATACGTCGAATCAGGAGCGAGATTCCAGATAAGCTTATAACGATGATCCCTTACACTCCTCATGGGATATGCGGTCCCTTCAGGGATATTGTTATGGATGCCAAAGGCAACTTCCCGGTGCTGGGCGGCCCCGTTTTCCAACACCTGCTTAAAGCTCCTGCCGTCCAGCCCCGACACGGGCTTGCCGCCCAATATGTCTATCAGTGTCGGCGTCACGTCCTCATACTGCACGATGGCGTCGGTTTCTGTACCGGGTTCAACCGCGCCCGGCCACCTGACAATCATGGAACTTTTCTGTCCATTGTCATATAGGTTCCATTTGCCTCCCGGGAATTGCGGCCCCTGTTCACCAAGGAAGATGACGATCGTATTGTCCTCCTGTCCGGTTTCTTTCAGCAGATTTAAGATCTTCCCCACCTGATCGTCCAGGCGGCGGACTTCAGCCAAATAGCGGCAGAAGTTTTCGCGGGTCTGTTCAGTATCCACCCAGTGCGGGGGCAGCTTGAGTTTATCGGCATCGAATTCGCCCGGGTCACCGACGGTCCAGGGCCGATGGGGGTTATTGCTCATCACAAAAAGGCAATAGGGTTGGCCCTGGGTGATGTAATGGCGTACGCTATCCAAAAAATAGTTGTCCGTCGGGGAAACGCAGTTAGGCTCAAAACCAGGCACCATATCAAACGGGAAAATCGCTTTAGGGCGCGTCACGTGATCTTTTCCTGTCAGCCCGACCCGGTACCCCAGGTCGTTCAGGTAATGCACTACGCTTTTCAGGCCATCATAAACAGGCTTATGGTTTTGGTAAGCCCCGTGCCTTACCGGATAAAGCCCCGTAAACAGTGAGGCCCGGGTAGGCACACACATAGCTTCCGACGCGATCATCGCATTGAATTGCATCCCTTCAGCCGCCAACTGATCGATATACCTTGTTTTAAGATTTTCGCCGCCGTAACAGCTCAACTGTCGTGAATCCAGGTCATCGGCCATAATGAGGACGATGTTCGGGCGACCATCCGGTCCATCCGCCCCGCGGTCCATGTCTGATGCCCCTGTGTAGGACAGGTTCACGCAGAAGCCGAATATCAGTATTATTATTTTGCGCATATTGCTCGATTTTCGTTATATCAATAAACAGGAGCCGGCCATCGAACCCGTTTTCAATATCCGTCGTTCTGTTCCAATGAAGGATCCGCGTCCATCGCAGGCTGCGGTATGGGGAAACGCGTATGGTTCTCGCTCGCATTCGTTTTTCCCCGTGCGTGGGCTGATGACACAAACCTGCCGAACCGGATGAGATCTTCACGGCGTATGCCCGCTTCATTATAGAACTCCCATGCCCGCTCGTTGAGCAAGTGGTCACGGAATGCCTGCAAGTTAACAAAATCCGCTGTGGAAACTGCATTTTCCCCTATGAGGCCTGCACGTTCCCGCACCTGGTTCACCAGATTGACAGCCTCCGGACTGGGCCAGGCCAGTTCCGCGAGTGCTTCTGCCTTAGCCAACAGAATATCCGCGTACCGTATCTCCGGCAGGTCGTTCCCGTGTTCATTGATGATCGCATCCGGATCGGGCCAGAACTTCATGGACCGGGTATCGTCGTTGTTCAGCAATGATATGGTTTGCCCTGCGTTATTGATATAGCTGGTCATAATCAAATTCTTGCGCTTATCCACCGCAGCGAACGAATTATAGAAACTATCGTACAACCGGTATTGCGCAGCCCAGTTTTGCCAGCCATTCCTGAATTCCAGGCCCAGAATGGGATCCCGCTGAAAACCTGGAGGAAAGGCCCCGTTGACGTACCCATTTCCATTGCCTTGCGGCGACTGCGGGAACACCAGAATGTACTCGCTGTTCCGTTCGTTTTCCACCCTGAACAACTGTCCGTATTCCGGGTATAGCTGGTATTTGCCAAGGCCGATAATCTCATCAGCGACATCAACCACTTTATCCCATTGCTTTGTATTCAGGTAGAATTTGCATAGGGTTGCCAATGCCGCTCCTTTGTTGGGCCGGCCATAATTTGCTTCCTCGCCAGGTAGGGGCAGCGCATCGGTTACCGCCTCCAGTTCGCTTTCGATAAAGATCTGCATTTCCTCCTCGGTTGCCCGGCCGAGCTCGAGCGGATCATTACTGGATATCCGGAGCGGTACCGGGCCGAACCAGCTATACAGCTTCACGTAAGCCAATGCCCGCATAAAACGGGCTTCAGCCAGGTACGTGGCTTTCTTCTCGGAATCATATGCACCCCGGTCGATGTTTTCCAGTAACAGGTTGGCGTTCCGGATGGCGCGATAGGGCCTTAGCCAAAGAATATTGTTGAACCAGGGCAGTGAAGCGTCCCACGTAAAGTTGATCATTTGTGTTGCGATGAGGTTTTCGCCCCCTCCCGTTTCCCATTCGATATCCGTGCACCAGTTTTCCAGGTTCATGCGCGACTTACCGTCCCAACCGCTCAGGAACATCTCGCCGAATGTGGCATTAAGCAGGGAATTTACCCCCGCTTCAGTAGCCAAGAGCGTTTCCGGGTCCATTTCGGAATAAACGGGCTCATCGAGGTACTTCTCGCATCCCGTTATGCTAAGCGCCAAAGCTGCAATGCTCAATATCTGCCGCAACCGGCGTAACAAAGTGATATGATTCGTATTCATCTGTATATAATTTAATCTTCAATGGCCAGATGGAACCTTTGATGATTAAAATAATCATTCTCCTGTGAGTTTAATGATTATTTTAATCATGTCGGTTTCATGATTTTTCGCATAAGAATTAAAAATCAGCCGTCAGTCCCACCATCCACGTACGCGCAAGCGGATAGGCATTATAGTCAATCCGGTTGAAGGCTCCGCCATTAGGATTTACAGACGGGTCAAAACCGGAGTAATCAGTAAAGGTGGCCAGGTTCTCGACAGAAAAGCTTATCCCCAGATTCTTCAGGTAATTCCATCCCGGCGAGAACCGGTACGCTAAGGAGACATTACGAATACGCACATAAGACGCGTCTTCCACGGTGAAACTGTTTACGCGCTTATCTCCCTGGCCGCCGGGGTTGACGAACGACGGATAACGATCCGAGGGATTTTCCGGGGTCCATCGGTTCAGGTAAAGCTCAGCATACCGGTTCCTCCGGAAACTGACGGGAAAATAAGACTCCACAAGGTTATTATTCAACATCTTCACACCGGAAACAGCATCCAGGAAGATGGAAAGGTTGAATCCCTTATACGAAAATTGATTACCCAAAGACCATGTCAACTTGGGGAATGCGTTACCCAACGGCACACGGTCCTCTCCGTTCACGGTACCGTCTCCGTTAACGTCCCGGTATTTGATATCGCCGGGCTGCACAGCGTCGCGTGTTACCGAGAAATCATCACCTTCCTGCCAGATACCATCAATCTCCCAACCGTAAAACGAAAACAGCGGTGAACCTGACCGCAGGATAAACACACCGTTGGTCTGTCCGACATTTCCGGAGATGATCGGGTTGTCCTGACCGATATTGAGCACTTCATTTTTCAGCGTGGCAAGGTTCACCTGCGTACTCCATTTCAGGTCTCCTGTAAGGTTCTCGCTGTTCAGCGCAAACTCCCAACCCTGGTTGCGTATGCTACCGACATTGGAAAGCCGGGTCGAGTATCCTGTGGAGGACGGTATAGGAAGCGCGAACAACATATTGAAGGTCTTCTTCGTGAAATAATCAATGCTTCCTGACAGCCGCCCGTTGAAGAGACCAAAATCCAGTCCTGCATTCAGCTGTTCGGTCGTTTCCCACTTCAGGTCCGGATTGGGGTAGCGCGCCGGTTGAGTTCCCACGCTGAGTTCGTCATCCAAAATCGCCGAAGGTCCTCCGCCGAAGGTCGTAAGCGCACTGTAGTTGCCGATTTCCTGGTTTCCCGTCTGCCCCCAGCTAACCCGCGGTTTGAGTTCGGAAAACACCGGCATGTCCTGCATAAACCCCTCTTCCGTCAGCTTCCAACCCAGCGCAAACGAAGGAAAATAACCGAAGCGGTTATTGATACCGAAGCGGGATGACCCATCAGCCCTTATCGAGGCTGTAACCAGATACCTGTTGTTCAATTCATAATTTATCCGCCCCAAATACGAGAGAAGCTGGTTCGCCGCCCGGTTGGTGCCGATGCGGAACGTTTCCTGATCGCCTAAACCCATGTTATCAGATCCAGTCACATCTGATGGAAAACCGGTAGCATCCTGGAAGGACGATGAGTACACAAAGCGCTGGGTCGTAGCGCCCCCCATCACATTCAGGTATTGGTTATCCCACCTCCGGTCATACGTCAAGGTCCCTTCGAACAGGTAATTGCTCTGCAGACCGTTTATTACCGATGCACTGCCGCCCGCCGCCATGGCACGCCGGGTCTTCTGCCCCACGTAAACATCCCGCCGCCGGCTGTTGATATCGCCACCGGCATTGATTTTTGCTGTCAGGTACGGCGTGATCTTATATTGTGCGTACGCCGTGCCAAACGTCCGGTAAGCGTTGGACCTGGCCAGCGCCTCGTTAATCAGGGACATCGGATTATCCATATCCAAAAACGGAGACAGCTGATAAGTCCCCTCACTGTCATAGATTGGCAGTGTGGGATCGAAATTAAGCGCCGTATACATCGTACCGGACTGGGCATTGATTCCGAAGCCCGACGGGACCTGTTCATCGTTCGAATAACTTACATTCAGTGCGGCGCCTACTTCGAGCCGGTCTGTAATGTTCGAACTGATATTAAGCTTCGCCGCATAGCGGCTGAACGCCGTATTTTTCAGGATTCCTCCTTGATCAAACGCGTTAAGTGCCAGGTAATATTGCGTCTGTTCATTTCCACCGCTGAAAGCGAGGCTATGATTTTGGATAGGGGCATGGTTGTCAAACACGAGTTGCTGCCAATCGGTACCCGCCACACCGGTGTCCGTGATCCGATTGGATTCCGGTCCTGCACCCGCATCGACAAGCGCATTGATGACCTGAATGTATTCTGCCGTAGTGAGTAAATCGATGGTATTGGCCACCCGTTGCTGACCGTATGATCCACTGTATGAGATCGTATTCCGGCCTGACCTGCCCTTTTTTGTCGTGACCATAATCACCCCATTGGCACCTCGTGAGCCATAAATAGCTGTTGCCGATGCATCTTTAAGGATTTCTATAGACTCAATGTCTTCTGGATTAATACCCGCAAGTGGATTCCGCGGGGACGGCGGCGTGTCAAAGTTAGCTCCCCCCCCGCCGGCGACCGGCGAGTTGTCTATCGGCAATCCGTCGATGACGTAGAGCGGGCTTGTTCCGGCATTAACGGAACTGGCGCCCCGGATACGCACCGCCACGCCTGCTCCCGGCTCACCGCTGCTCTGAACGAACTGCACACCGGCCGCTTTCCCCGCGATCAGTTGATCGAAGGTTGCATTCGTACCTTTGTTGAAATCCTCCGCCCGGATGGAGCTCACGGCTCCAGTAATGTCGCTTTTTCGCTGGGTACCATAACCGACCACCACCACTTCGCTTAGGTCGGCAACCAAGGGCTTCATCGTTATGGCAGTCAAGTCGGCTGAAGCCGGGAGCTCCCGAGGCTCATAGCCAACGAAGGAGACAATCAGTGTAGCGTTCCGATCCACATTATTCAGCGTAAAGCGACCATCGCGACCGGTACTGGTTTCCTGCTCTGTTCCCTTTATCCGGACCACGGCACCCTGCAAAGGCTTTCCTTGCTCATCAAGCACTTGTCCAGAGCGGGTTTGCTGTGGCAATTCTACGCCAGGCGGGGCGTTGGAAGAGCGGTGCATGGTCGGTTTCTTTTTAATCACAATTTCTTTACCGGTAATTACATAGTCCAAGGGAAGACCTTTCAGGATATGTGTCATGGCGGCGTCGATATCCGCGTCAATCAAGGAAACCGTGACCGGCGGTATGCGCTCTATGTGCTTTACGCTGTAAATCACCGAGTAACCGGTTTGATTCTGGACTTCCGAAAAGATACGTCGAAGCCCCACCCGTTCCCGTTGGATGGTCAGTTTCTGTGCCGAAGTTTCGGCAGCTACCGGGATCAGGCAGACTGTTAATAGAAAATACGTAATTTTCATAACCCTCAATATCAACTTTGCAGGGATGGCAGCCGTACGGCGGCTGCCCATTGATGAATACTTGTCCATAATTGGTTAATGCTTTGACAAACAACCCGTCAGCCTTTGAAAGCTAGTCTTTGTTGGCCAGTCAATCGCAAAATGGCGGACTGTCCGAAAATTTAATAGATCAGCACAATACGCCGGAGGTGGTGACGCATCTCCGGTTTTAAGTTTATAAGTCAGTGTTACGGTTTAACCACAATCCCCCTTTCTTCGATCTTAAAATGAACCTGTTCCGTCAGTTCCAGCCGGCGTAATACTTCTGACACATTCGCATACCGCGAAACCGTGCCTCCAAAACGAAGTTGCTTATCCGCGCCTTCAAAATGAACCTCCACATCATACCAGCGGCTGATATCGGCCATTATGTGTTCCAGCGCTTCCTCATTGAATGCGATGAATCCAGATTTCCAGGCCACAAACGGCGCTGTATCCACTTTGCCGACCTCCACTCCTTCCGCACTAACCGATGCCTGCTCGCCCGGCGACAACCGGTGCGCACCCCCGGCCGTGGCCACCTTGATTTCCCCCTCCACCAGTGTGGTCTGTTCGGACGGCTCATTGCCGTAAGCTGTCACGTTGAAGGAAGTTCCCAGCACCATGATCTCCTGCCCGGCGGTCCGCACAACAAAGGGCTGGCTTTTGTTTTTCGCAACCTCAAAATAGGCCTCACCGGCCAGCGTTACCTCACGCCTCGATTTGGCAAACCGCTGCGGAAAGGTCAATTTGGAATCGGCATTGAGCCAAACCCGCGTTCCGTCAGCGAGGACCACCTGATAAGTTCCGCCCCGCGGTGTGATAATTTCGTTGTACCGGTCATCTGCCTCACGGTTATCATGGAAGCTTCCCGCTATTGTACTGTCTGTATAGAGCAGCTTATCCGGCAGGATCATCACCCCATTCCGGTTGCTATCCAGGTTTACCGTCTGGCCATCCGCCATTTTCAGGATCGCTTTATTACCTCCGGCGGCGATATCTATGGACTTAGGAATTGGGGCGTCCTTACTTTCAGGACGAAATAACCACGCGGCTGAAGCAATCACCACCAAACATGCAGCTGCCGCCATCCGCTGGATTCGACGTCTTTTCCTAGCGCGATCAGCCGGCAATCCTTTGCGCAGTCGTTGCCACATGCGGTGTTTAGCAGCCATGCCGTCACATACGGGCTCAACGGAGTGCATATTAAGATGCAGGCTTTCAACCAACCGGCGTTCGGCCGATGTGCAGTAGCCCCGCTTATAGCGGTCCAATAGCCTTGCCAATTCCTCTTCGTCCATCAATAACTTAGGTTTATGATACGAAGACGGTTGACTGCGCTGTTAGGGTAAAAAATATTTTAAAATAATCACGGCGGCCAGCAAACTCTTCTTCAGCAGGATCAGGGCATTCTTTATTTGCCGGTTGACGTTATCCCGCGAAATGTTCAGGTGATCACTGATCTGCTGGTGGGTCAACATGTGCATGCGGCTTAGCGTAAAGATCGTACGCATTTTAGGGGGCATTTTGCTGACGCATGCTTCGAAACGTTCTATGAGCTCTTTCTCGAATAGCCTATCATCCGTGGTATAGTTACCTTGTTCATAAGTACGTTTCAGGTCTTCAACATAGGAAAGCCTATATTTGGCACGGTCGCTCCGGTCAATCACTTTGTTCAATGCCGCTCGGTATAGGTAGGCCTTCAATGAAGTATTGATATGCAGTGTTTTCCGCTTTTCCCAGAGTGTCATGAATAATTCCTGCACGATGTCCTCTGCATCGTCCCGCTCAGCCATGGCGTTGCGTGCATAGCTCCACAATGCATGCCAGTGCCGTTCATACAATATCTTAAACGCCCGCTGGTCACTGTCGCGAAGCAGTTTCAATAGGTGATCATCTGTATCTTTGCTATAGTCAATCATTCCAATCCTCATCCAGCACTTTCCAGTCTTTCGGCGCTTTGAAATTTTTGCGTCCTGTCTCATACGAAGGTACTGAAACCCGGGGCTGTATGGTATCATATACCTGCACTTGTTGCAACATTTGCCGATAAATCGCCGAGTGTTGGTTTTTCAGGTCCGTCTTTTCATGTGGATCATTCTGAATGTCAAACAATAAATCCTCTTTGATATCCATACGCGGATTGCCGGACCCGGCCTTTATGATTTTCCAGCGGTTATCGCTGATCAATGTTCCGTTTCCCAGAAAAAATTCCCGGGATATCACGGCTCGTTTCCCATGCAGTACAGGCCACATGCTCACCCCATCCAACCGTTTTGGCAATGGCGATGACAACCCGATGATATCACGGATGGTGGGCACCACATCAATATAGCCCATCACTTGCTTAATGACACGTCCCCCTGCAAATCCCGAAGGCCATTTAATGATTGCGGGAGATCTCACCCCTCCCTCCCATTCCGTGAACTTGGAGCCGCGGAGTTCACCGCTGGATCCCCCAAAGCCGGGAGCCGCTCCGTTGTCACTGAAGAACAGCACCAATGTTTTCCGGGAGATACCAGCTTCGCGGAGGGCCGACAAAATCTCTCCAATACCCCGGTCCATCGCTGTTACCATTGCCGAATAGGTCCGGCGTTTGGTACCCACTTCATCCCCGTACAGCAGCAGGTTTTCTTCTTTTGCCTGTAAGGGACTATGTGGTGCATTATAAGCTACGTAGAGAAAGAACGGAGATGAATCCCCGGCATACTGCCGTATACTGGAAACTGCCTCTTTCGTGATCAGGTCCGTGGCATACCCTTGGTCATAACACGTTTCTTCATCCCGATGCCAGTCCAATTCGCCTTCGCGCATGTGCGTGAAGTAATCAATGGCGCCATTGTAATGCCCATAGAAGTGTGTAAAACCACGCTGCAGGGGCAGATATGCACGCCTTGAATGCCCCAGATGCCATTTACCGAATGCAGCCCGGTGTCCGTACCCGGCATCCGCTAACATCTCGGAAAGGAATATTTCGGCGGTGTCTACACCGAAATCACTCCATGGGGGAATCACGTTCTGCCGTAAACCGAACCTGTCCGGATACCTGCCTGTCAGCAGGCCGGCACGTGTAGGTGAACAGATCGGCGCGGTATAGAAGTTGTCCAATATAACACCTTCCTTCGCCAAGCGGTCAATATGAGGAGTCTGGATGTCCCCGCCCTTGTAACCCACGTCACCCCATCCCAGGTCATCAGCCAGTATGATCACAATGTTGGGCTTCTCCCCGGGTTGAGCGATACCGGATGTGAGCCCACAGAACACTGTGCAACACGCTGCGGCTAACCAACGCAGGTTCTTACCGTTGATCATGCGATTAAAATACATACGGAGCTACCGGCCCTTTCCCTTTGCCCCGGTTCCTGTTCGGTGCATTTAAATCCTCCGGACCGGTTTCCTCATCTCCCTGTTCTGCCCTTATTGTTTTCATCTGTGCCCTGAAACGCTCCAGCATATCGGCATATGCCGGATCAGCGGCAAGATTCACCTGTTCCCATGGGTCGGCTTCGACATCATAAAGCTCTTCTGCCGGGCGGTGATGGTACCGCCATAATACTGCGGCGGCATGTTGGTCCCGGAAGGACGCGGCACGCCATGAAGGCCAGTACTCCCGTCCTCCATCGTGATCGGTAGCCCTGTCCATGTGCGTGGTGTACATTATCTCCGGTGCAAGGTTCAAGATGTATTTATACCGGTCCGTACGCAGCATGCGCATGGGAGAACGGTTCATCTTTGCATCTCCGGTATGTGAAGCGAACACCGTCTCATGGTGCTTGGCCTCCGGGTTTTTCAACACGTGCAGGAAGCTTCTGCCGTCGATCTCACGGGGAGATGTACCACCGGCGAGCTCCAGAATGGTCGGCAAAATGTCCACTTGGGAAACCAACGCATCCGTCCGGGTGCCGGCTTTGACCTGTCCGGGCCACCGTACCATGAAAGGTACCCTGACACCGTAATCGTACAGTCCCCATTTTCCGAGTGCCCACTGAGGCCCTTGATCTGACGTGAACATCAATATCGAACTCTCCGCTATTCCATGCTTGTCGAGCATGCCCATCAATGTACCTAAATTAGTATCCATTTTGGTTACGTCCGTATAATACCTCGCCCTCGCTTTGCGCGTATCATCCGTGTCAATATGGATAGGTGGGATGTCCACCTCTGCGGGCTCATAAATCGGTTTTTCGGGCCAAACCACATGCGGGCTGTGGTCCGCCACGATCAATACAAACGGTTTATCCGGTTTTTGCTGCTGGAGCCAGCCGTCAACCGGATCAAGGACCAGGTCATAGTGCAGGCCGGGCGTGCGCTCATATCCGGGTTCAGGAACATTGGTCCCGGCGATCCGTTCAAAGGGAAACACTTCCTGCGGACCGACGTGCAGCTTGCCCGCGATCGCCACGCGGTAGCCTAGGGCCGAAAGGAGCTGTACCATGGAGGTGATGCCTTCCCTGACGCCCGAGTGATTGCCATGTGCGCCATGTTTCATGGGGTACATGGCGGTAAACAACGAACTCCTGGAGGGACCGCATGTAGGCGAAGCCGCGAAGGCTTTGTTGAACACCATGGACTGACCGCTCAGTTTATCCAAATGCGGTGTGCGTACTACGCTGTTTCCATAAGGTCCCGTGTCTGACACGGCCAGGTCATCACCGATAAAAATAACGATATTAGGTAGCGGATGCGGCTGTCCGTAGTTAGCGGTAATCCAACAGCCAAACCATATCAGAAGCGCGAGTTTCTTTATCATAGTGATTGGTGGTTAACGGACATACAATCCAAGGTCCACGTCGGAAGCTCCCTTTACATCCCCGAGCTCCAGCAGCAGGACGTTCTTTCCGCTCACCAGAAAATCCCTGAACATGCTCAGGTTGATCTCATCATAGTGGCGCTTGGTGTTCACAAATTTGGAAACAACTTCCTTGCCATTGAGGAAAATCCGTACGTCGGCATGTGCCAATAGCCGGAGCTGCAGCTGTTCTCCGGGCCGGTCCAGTTCAAATTCCCGCATCAACGCCCCCTGCTCGCCTTTTCCGAACTTGACCGGACCCCGCTCCACGGAAAAAACCGCCGGATCGGGTACGGACAATTGCGCTTCGGTAAGCTTTTGACGGGCTACCTGTATGTCCTGGGGCGCAAGCTCACTGTCTTCAACCACGGCCTGCCAAGCCTGAGGCTGCCTGAACAACGGTTCATGCAGTATGCGCATCAGATGGGGATTTATTTTTATCCGTTTACGGTCATACGTGATCAGACCGTTAACTTCGCCTTCCACATCAGTGGTCTGCGTATAAACCGCAGCTGCCAATCCCCGCCCGATCATGGGTTGAAGATTATGCAGCAGATCCGCATATTCTTTTATCAGTTCCCCTTCGCTATAGTACGTACGGTATCCCCAGTTTCGCATGCCGGGGTTCCAGAGGTGTTCTTCAATAGGCCAGCCCAAGCCGCCGAACTCTCCCAAAACGATAATCCGTCCAGGGTTCTGCGACGCGGGCTCCATACCGGGGCCGGGATAATGGTGCGCATCATTCATGTGTCCGACACCCCTGTCGGTCCAACCGCTTACGCCATCGATGATCCGGGACGGATCATAAGCCATGGTCCATTCCACGACGCGCTTTGTATCATATTGTCCCCATCCTTCATTAAAGGGCACCCATACCACTATAGACGGGAAAAAACGCAGGTGATCCATAATCGCTTTCCATTCAGCTTCATACTGCTTGGCAGACTCCGCCGGCCGGTCCCAGTCCTTCTCTGCGGTAGCTTTCACGTGCTGCACCTCCCGCTCTGCCGTGGCGAAACCACTGACCATATCCTGCCAGACCAGCAGCCCGATGGAATCGGCATAATAATAATAGCGGGAAGGTTCCACTTTGATGTGCTTCCGCAACATATTGAAGCCCATATCTTTCAGCACCTCCATATCATATAACATAGCCTTTTCAGAGGGAGGGGTCAACAAGCCGTCCGGCCACCATCCCTGATCAAGCGGCCCGTACTGGAACAGCGGTTTGTTGTTCAACAGCATCCTTTCGTAACCCATCGCATCTTTGCCCTTGGAAATCTTACGCATGGCGAAATAAGAATCTACCCGGTCCAGCACCCGGTCTCCTTTTACAACACGCACTTCCAGCCGGTAAAGATATGGGTCTGCCGGCGACCAGAGGCGGGCATCCGGCACGGCAATGGAAACAGATTCGTTCGGGGCGGCCGTGGCTTGGGTAATGGTCTCGTTCCCATTGAGCACGCTGATCTGCAGCTGCTCCCCTCCAGAAGCACCCTCGACCCGGTTCTTCAGTACCACGACTCCGTTATCGATGTCCGGTTCGGGTAAGATTGCCTTGATATGCGTTTTTTCCACAGGTTCCAGCCACACAGACTGCCATATACCCGTCACCGGCGTATACCATATCCCTTTGGGATCCAACACCTGCTTCCCCCTTGGCTGGGTTCCCGTATCGGTAGGATCCCATACCCCCACTTCCAGCTGTTGTTCACCGTTTTTAACAAATTTGCTGATATCAAAATGGAACGGGTCACTCCCCCCGCGGTGCACCCCCAGCTTCTTTCCGTTTAACCATATTTCCGCTTCCCAGTCCACGGCCTCAAAGTGCAGCAGTAAGGCTTTGTTCTTCCAGTCGTCCGGTATACGGAAGGTTCTACGGTACCAAAGTCTTTCCTCCGGCGTTACCGATTGCTGCACACCGGAAAGCAGGGATTCCGGTGCGAATGGCACCAGGATTTTTCCCTGGAATCCGTCTGGTTTCGCCCCATCCCGTGGCACGATTGCGTAGTCCCACGAACCGTTGAGAGACATCCACTGATCACGCTTCAGTTGCGGACGCGGATATTCACGCCACGCATTGTCCGGTGTAACCTGTTCACCCCATTCCGTTATCATTTCCACCGGATTCAGCTTAGTCTCCTGCGCCGTGGCGACACGTCCTACGGACAGCGCACAAACGGCCAATAACATCATTTTTTTGTTCATCGATACTATTTATTTTTCCTGTTTTATCAATTCCTAAGTCTGGCTTTCAACATCGCTACGTACTCTTTCGGAGAGCGGTTGAAATATTTTTGGAAATTCTGGCCAAACACGGTCTGCGAGCTATATCCCACCTTGTTGGCCACCTGAAATATTTTCAGATCGTTTTCCGCAATGAGTTCCGCGGCTTTCTTTAACCGCACCTGATCTACCAGTTCCTTCGGCGAAAGATTGGTAACGGCCTTTACTCTCCTATAGAATGTGGGCCTGCTCATGCCCATGTAATCAGCCAGCAGATCTATACTAAGCCCCGGGTCACGGATATGCTCCTGAATGCAGCTGTTAAGCTTCTCCAGAAATTGTTCATCTGATTTGGAGCGTGTCCGTAAGTGCAGGTGATCGAACGGTGCATTCGCCGCATGTTCCCTGACTTTATCCCTGTTTTTCAAAAGATTGGATACCTGTACCAACAGCAGCTCGGGGGAAAACGGTTTTCCGATGTATGCGTCGGCGCCAATCTCCAATCCCTCAATTTTGGAGCGGAATGAATTTTTAGCTGTTAGAAGAACTATCGGTATATGACAATAATCCACGTTTGTCTTCAGAAAATCGCAAAGCTCAAATCCGTCCATTCCGGGCATCATTACGTCACTGACGATCAGATGCACCTCATTGCTTTGCAATATATTCAATGCATCTTCTGCATTCAATGCCGTCAATACCTTGTAGCGATCCTGTAAGATCTCGGTGAGAAAATTCAATATATCCCTCTGATCATCAATTATGAGCAATGTCTCCTTCATTTTCAACTTGCATTGTTGGTTGGCCTAACTTAATTGCGCTGCACTGACTGATAGGCAGCATTAACTTAAAAATATTCAGCTCAGTCTCATCCGCGACAATATCCAATTCACCATTATGCAGATTGGCAAGTGAGCGCGCCAGCGAAAGCCCTATTCCGGTTCCGTGAATTTCATTACGGCCAGGAATCCTGAAGAACGGTTCGAATATCTTTTTCCGGTATGCCGGCGGAATAAGGTCTCCATCGTTGGCCACCGTCACGGCGAACCGCTGCAAATCGTCCCCTGCGTCCCATTCAATGGATACATACTGACTGGCATATTTAATTGCGTTGGACAATAAATTGCTTACGATCTTAATAAAGGCTTCCTGGTCAATCGCTGCGGTCAGCGTTGTTTCCGGTTCAAAAATCCTTAGCGTGATATCGCGCTTTTCCGCCGCGGGCTTAAAGTCAGCTATCAATTCATTCATCACCTTATTGACATCTGTAACCACAAAGTTGAGCGTAAACTGGTTGATTTCCGCTTTACGGAAATCGAGCAGCTGTGTGGTCAGTGCAATCAGCCGGTCGGTGTAGTTTTTCACCAGCGTGAGATTCCGCTTAACCGCAACCGAATCTTCCGCTTTGTCATACGCCCATTCAACAGGCCCTTTGATCAACGTGAGGGGCGTGCGTATTTCATGGGCGATATTGGTAAAAAACTCGATTTTAGACTGATACACTTCCTTTTCCATTTCCAGTTCAAAGACCTTAAGCCGTCTGGCGTTCCGTCGCTTAATATTTCGGTGATAATAATAAACTATGGTAGCAACAAGCAGCAGAAAGGTAAGGGCATAGCAAATGTAAGCAGGCCAACTCTTCCAAAAGGGAGGTAAAACGGTAACGACAAGAACCTTTGGCCCAGTTTTCCAATACCCTACATTGCTTTCTGCCTCCACAGTAAACCGATAAGTACCGGCCGGTAGTCCGGTATAATAGGCCTTCCGGTTCGATGATAAATATATCCATTTATCATCGAACCCTTCCATCCGGTAGCGGTAGCGGATGGCGGCCGGAGCCGAAAAATCCAATGCGGCAAACGCTATTTCAAAACTGGAATGACTGTAATCCAACGTAATGGAATCAGTGAAGAGGATGGAGTTCCGTAATATAGATAAACTGTCGCGCGGCATTACCTTTGTATTACCCACCTGTAAGCCGGTTATATGCAACGGTGGGGGCTCCCTGTTCGCTACCAGGTTTTCGGGTGTAAAAGCAACCATCCCCTTTACCGTGCCAAAATACAGCTTCCCGTCGGGGGCCTTATAAGCGGCATTATAGTTGAACTGATCGGTAATCAACCCATTAGCCTGTGTGTAGACCTGTACGTCTTCAGTTTCCGGATTAAAGCGGATGAGCCCTTTCAGGCTGCTGATCCAAAACAGGCCGGCACGGTCCTCCAATATCCTGTAGGTGTAGTCAGTAGGTAATCCGTCCGCCTTGGTATACCGATGGAAACGGCTCCGGCTGCTGTCCAACCGGATCAATCCGCCCCCTTCAGATGTAAACCATAAAGTATGGTTATGATCCTCATGGATACCTTGGACGATATGGAACCGTCTATCGGTACTATCCGTACTGAAATTGACATTGCCACGCTCCCCTGTATCCGGATTGTAATAAAAAGCACCGGAGGACAGGCTTCCGGTCCAGATGGTTCCGGCGTGGTCCTCTAATATGGCATACACATAAGAATTTCCGGGAATTTCCGGCACCTGGGTCAGTGTTTTTGAAACAGGATCGTAGCGGTGCAACCCCGCCCCCATTGTACCCACCAAGATCCGGCCGTCTCTGGTTTTGTAGATGGACATCACAAAGTTACTGAAAAACAAACTGTCGTGCGTGTGGATGGTGGGATAGCGGTTAACAACTTTTTCGGTGCGGAGGTCCATCACCTCAAGCCCATGTACGAAGGGGCCGGCATAGAGATAACCATCATCCACCAGCAGCCCGTGGATGTTGGGATACGAAAACCCAGTACTGGGGTTCCCGAATATAAGGTGTTCAAAAGATCCGGTCCGCGGATTGAACTTGGTGATGCCTGCATCCTCAGTTCCAATCCAGACATTGCCTTCGCCGTCCCCGCAGATCTCGCGGACCGCATTTCCTGAAATGGACGTATTTCCCGTGCCCGGACCATACTTTTCAAAACTGCTATTCTCGCGTGAGTAGTAACTGATGCCTCCGAAAAAGGTACCGACCCAGATACCATGCCGGTTGTCCACGCACACGGTGTAAACAGCGTTGTCATTGAGTGAATAAGGATTGCCCCTAACCTTTTCAATGGACTCAAACCGGTCGTTGTCAACATCATAAATAAAAAGCCCCGACTCGGTCCCTATGTACCAATTTCTGTCGTCCCTCATCGGCTTGATATCCCGTACAAACAGGTCGGCACCTTGATTATTGGCCTTCAGCAACGGCTCCCATTTAGCGGTGACGCGATCGAGGCGATGAAGCCCCTTCGTTGTACCCACAAGTAAGAAGCGGTCAGCTGAAGCTAGGCATGTTATGAATCCGCGGCCCACCGACCAAGTCCCTATTTGTGCAAACGGAACCGCTTGATCCGTCCTGGTATCTATTTTTTTCACCACGCCATGGGGCCCTCCTATCCAGATGCCGCCGTCTTCATCGATTTCGATAGCAGACGCCCGTACATTGAGTCCCACGACCTGCGACGTCTGCCGGTCGTACCGACATAAGTGTCCACCCGCGATAAACCACAACCGGTTTGCAGAGTCTTCCCGGATATCGCCAATCCCCAAACCCGGGACGTGTGGTATCTGTTCACAGCGTTCCGTGTTGGGATCAAAACGAAACAACCCGGATGTTGTCCCGATCCAGATCCTGCCATCGTCACCTTCATGCAGACTGGTTACGTGATTTGCACCCGCCTTTTGCGGATCCAATGCGATGGTTCTGAAATCGGTGCCGTCAAACCGGTCCAGCCCTCCTTTTGTACCGATCCAGATAAATCCCATCCGGTCTTGGATGATGCACTTCACCGAATTGTGCGATAACCCGTGATCAGCTTCGAAATGCTTAAAGTAGTGTGGCTGTCCCCTGGTAGTCAAGGCAACAAACAGCAACAGGAAAAAGAGGGACACATACCTAGGCATTTTCAAATATAATCATTAACGAACGATCTTCCATACCGGAGAATAGACATACTCGGGATGGCCAACGGTCTTTACTCCGATACGTGCAAAAAGGTGCGGCTCGGACACAAACGGGTCGCCTTCAAGCGATTGAGTTAAGATGACCCGGTCTGCTAAATTAATCTGCGCCCCGGGTTTACTGCTTCCCGGATCAGCCGGCGTAAGGCGGTAAATATGATCCAGCAACGTCGTCTTGCCCACCAGCAATACGACCGACTCCAACTGCCGTTCCGGCACATTGTTGATGACACGGCAACTTGCGGTCAGCAACCCTTCAGCCAGGGAAAACTCTGCGTCGGAAACAGAAAAGTAAGGGGTGACCGGTACATCAATAGTTGTAGCACCGCGCACATCAACCGTAATGGTATCCGGGTTATGGTCCCACGGACCATTACCGCCGATCCGCACCAATTGATAGGAACCATCAAACAACATGGAAGAAAAACTACCATCCTGCATGACCCGGACCGGGATCGGATTTTTATTTTCATAACCGGGCTGAAAAAGCTGCAGGACATTGATGCCCTGACGGATTTCAACCGGCTGACCGTCAAAAACCAGCCTGCCGGTCAACGGGGAGGACGGCGGATCATAATTATCCAGTTCACACCCCCCAAAAAGCACAACGGAAAACAACAGTAAACGATATAAAGTTTGTCGACTCATCTTCTTAAAATTAATGAAATGGATTGCGAACGAGCAAAGGATTTCCGTTCAGTGCATTGTCCGCAATGGATGAATAATAATTCCCCAATCTGAAAAAACGTGGCTGCGTAAACCGAGGTGCCACACGTTTTTCAAAAACGTATTTATTGTGTTTGCCGGGATCACCGGGCCTGACTATACGGTAAGGCCATAGCGCGTGGACGAGCGTATTCGGAGACTGGCGGTTACCATCAAACACCTCGTGCGCAATGCGCCAGCGTTTCAGGTCCCAAAAACGGTGTTCTTCAAATGCCAGCTCCACCCTGAATTCCTCCCGGATCTTTTCAATTGTCAGCTCCTGCAAACTGTTGGGCGGAAACCCTGCCCGCTCCCTTAGCCGGTTGATATACGTAAGGGCCTGCGGTTCGTTTCCGAGCTCGAAAGCTGCCTCCGCGGCATTCAGGAAAATCTCCCCAAGCCGGAAGCGTATCCACCAGACATCACTACCCTGCCCCATCTGTCCTGAACCCACCCTGGAGTCAAGGTATTTCCGAGTATAAAAGCCCGAATTAGTGACATTTGCAGCATTAGGCAGGGGACCATCCGGCCCCACCATCAGTCCACCGTCTGAAAAGCTGCTGCCCAAATTATTATTGGTCCGGATAACATACTGACTAGTCTCCTCATTCCACTCCATCACCCCGGCCTGTATGTCTATGCGTTGGCCGCGGAATGTCGATCCGGGGGTAATGATGCTCCCTGCCATCCGGAAATCCTTCCCTTCAAAAATAGCTTCCGGCCGGTCGTAATATATATAATCCGAATTATCGGGGGTACGGGTAACAAGCGTACCCGGTCGGCCGTCGAGGTAGTCAAACGCTTCAACCAGGTTGAGCGAAGGCGTTACGCCCGCGCCGCCGTTGGCACTTTCCCTGAGCGAACGCGGAATATTCTCAAAAGTAAAAGTATGGTACTTACCTTCAAGCGTATAGTCGAAAGCCCAGATAACCTCAGCGTTGTTCGTTTTGTTGGTGAAAAGCTCATAAAAGTTCTGCGCCTTATCCGGGTTTTCTTCATACAGCGCAAAAGGCCCTTCCCTAAGGATTTCCTCTGAAGCGGCCAGTGACTGCTCATAGTAGTCCTGTGCACGCTCGGCGGGGATACCCACCTCACCATTGGCTGTCCGGATGGGATCAGTCATCAAGCTGTTGTACTTCGCGGTGGATGCGGCATACAACATGGCCTGTGATTTGAGTGCCAGCACGGTCCACCGGTTTGCCCGGGTTTTGCTGCTTTCGGTTTGGGGCAATTGCGATTCAATTTCGTCCAGCTCAGCTGAAATAAAGTCGTACAAGGCCTCTTCGGTGGCCCGCGGTTCCCGCATATCCGGCACACCATCCGGTCCCTCATATTGGTACGTTTTTAAGATCAGCGGAACCCCGCCCATGCTCCGCACATGCAGAAAATAAACATAAGCGCGGATAAAACGTCCTTCCGCCAATAGCTGCTGCTTGTCTTCCGCGTCCATTATCGTTGACGCCTCAAGGTTTTCGAGAAACAAGGTAATATCCCGGATAAGGCCATAGTCCCAAAACCGTTTAATGTCGTAGGCATAGTTCACCCGGGTATTCCGTCCGTTATTTGCTCCAAGTCCGCCGGACCACATCGCTTCATCCACATCGGTCGGCGACAACCGGCCTCCTTCCAGACCGCCGAAGGGTTGAAGCCGATTGTATAAGTTAGCCAATACAGCACGTGCCATCTTGGGATCGCCCCATACCTGGTCGTCCAGCAAGATATCTGTTGGGTTCCGGTCCAACCACTTTTCGCAGCCAGAGAGGTGCATAACCAACAGCACCGCACCAATACTTTTCAAAATATTCTTAAAAATACGCATCGCTTAAAAAGTTAAATTCACACCCACATTATAAACACGTACGGACGGGTAGTCCAGGCCGGTATTGAGCTGTGTTTCAGGATCAATCCCCAAATCACGGGTGTTATCAATGGAAAATACATTAAAGCCATTTGCATAGATCCGTACCTTGGAGATTCCCAAACGCTGAAGGATCGTTCCGGGAAGGCTGTAGCCCAGCTGTATATCGCGCAACCGCAGGTAAGCAGTATTCCTGAACCAGAAAGATGATGCACGCAAGTTACTTTCATTGTTCGATTTTTTGAGTGCAGGATAAGTACCAGGCACCCATGGGCTCGACGGGTCAAAAATATCTTCCCGGTGCCATCGGTCATTGAACAGGTAATCAGGAGAGTTGGCATCGTTCTGGAACGGATTTTTGATTTCAGCAGCCCTTCCGCGGCTTTGCATTGCCGCTCCCGTAAAATTCATGGTGAGGTCAAAGCCCTTATAGGCCACGCTGGTATTCAGCCCAAAGTTCAGGTAAGGCAGGTTACCTTCAGCATACCCGCTGGGCCGCACATCCAACTCGTCGATGACCCCGTCATTATTCTGATCCTTATAAATGAAGTCACCGGGATTCAGCGTCGTATTGTTCTGTCCGTCTACATTGACCGGGTAGTTGGCAATTTGTTCTTCCGACTGGAACTGGCCGATGTACTCATAGCTCCAATTGATCCGCGCCCAGCGGTCTTCAGATGAATTGCGGTATTCGTCCCAGGAATTGCCAAATCGCGGCTTATACGAATACCAGTTCTTCAGCCTCGCCAGTGTCGCGTTTGCACCGATACTATATGACACCTTGCCCGTATTATTGGAATAACTCAAGGCCGTTTCCATACCCAGCATTTTGTTTGCATTCAAGTTTTCCGCCGGGAGGCCGAATCCCACTTCCACGGGCAATAGCAGGTCGTAACGGGAGGCCGGAATCCCGGTAAGATCACGCCTGAACACCTCAAAGCTGCCGTTCCATTTGCTTTGCCACAGTGAAAAGTCAACACCGATGTTCATGACCGTACTCTTTACCCATGTCAGCGTTGTTACGGGCAGCCCGCGCGATACCACACCTGTAATCAACTGATTATCCAGAAAAGCATTGCCAACGTTCCAGTTATACCCTGACAAATAGGCGAACGGCCCGACCCCATTATCCTCGCTTCCGGTCTGTCCGTAGGAACCGCGGATTTTCAAGTCCGTCAGCACCTTTGTTATACCGGTGCCTTGCATGAATTTCTCCCCCGAAATCCGCCAGCCTGCGCTCACGAACGGGAAAAAGCCCCAACGGTTATCTTTGGGAAACCGCCAGGAGCCATCGTAGCGTCCTCCGACCTCCAATAGATACCTGTTATCGAAGCCATAGTTGGCACGGAAGATAAAGCCGGCACGCGCCTCCTCGATCACGCGGTCGTCTACCGCCCGTAATTCATTGAAACTGTTAATCAGATCAATGTAGTTCGTTTCAGGCTGCGAACGGACAAAAAACAAGTTATCCAGACGCTCCTGCGCCTCCATCGCTGCAAGCGAACTGATATCGTGCTTTCCAAAGGTCCGTTTGTAGTTTAACTGGACACGGTATACATTGTCGGTAATGTACCCATTGCTCCGCGACCGAAAAGGGTTTTGCTGTCCGCCGGTGACCTCATATTCCTGGGTCGATGCATTGTAAGTATAGGTGTCGAACGTTTTCTCGAATATGTTCTCCAGAAGGTTGTTATAAAAAAATGCATACATACCGGTCGCAGTAAGACCCTCGATAGGAAAATCATACTCCACGTCAAAACTGGTCTGTAAGGTCCGGCGTTCCGTTTTTGTATAGCCGGAGTACGGAAACGTCGCATAGTTACTTGCGAAGTTATTGTTCGTAGCCGGATAGCGGGGGTCTCCATTGGCGTAAGGGCCTTCGGTAGGAAGGTTCCTGAACTGCCCCAGCAATGCCTGGAAATAGTCATCATCTCCCGGAAGCCCCAGCAAGTCCCTAACTTCCACCTTTCCATTAATGCGGACGCCGGCTTTTAGCCGCTTTCCGATGCGGGTTTCCACATTGGTTTGCAGATTCATGCGATTAAAATTATAACCATCAAACACCGCGTCCTGGCTAAACCGGGCTACGGAAAGATGATAGGTTGTCTTTTCGCCTCCACCCGAAGTATTCAGATTGACATAATACTGCGGCGCGTTGCTTTTCAGGTAAGTGGACCAGTCGAACCCCTCATAGCCGGGTTCTCCACGTTGCCACTTTTCTACCTCTTCACGCGTCCAATTGGATGTCCCGTATTCGTTGATATCGGCTTCCGCATTGGCCCGCACAAAATCAGCCGCACTGGCAGGGGTCGGAAAACGGAACAAACTCTGCCATCCATGGTAGCTGTTGACGTTGATCCGGTTTTCCCGGTTCAGGCCGCCTTTTTTTGTGGTCACCAACACCACACCGTTTGACGCCCGCAAACCATATACCGCCGCCGAAGCATCTTTTAATACCGATAAACTTTCGATATCTTCAGGGTTCAGGTTGTTGAATTGCCCGGCACCAGAAGGGACACCGTCAATCACATATAGCGGTGCGCCCATGTTGCGGATCTGTATCCGGGCCTCTGCCCCGGGCCGCCCGTCAGGAGCACGCGATGTGACGCCGGGTATTTTACCGACCAACGCCTGGGAAACCGTAGGAACAGGACTCTGTGTAAGTTCCTCGGAACCAACGGTAGACACCGCGCCGGTCAGATTTGCGCGGCGTTGTTCGCCATAGCCTACCACCACCACCTCTTCCAGCGACTGCGATTCAGCACTGAGCTGTGCGTCCACAACCGTACGGCTATTAACCGCGATTTCCAGTGACTCATAACCCACCGAAGAAAAGCGTAGCACATCACCTCCTCTGGCGCTGATGGTATATTTACCGTTCGTATCGGTAAAAACCGACCGTCCCCGTTCCTTGACAGCGACAGTTACCCCCGCGATAGGCTGCCCTGCTTCTGAAGAGACAGTACCTGTTACCAGACTGTCCTGGTATACCGGACCTTGGGATAAATTGACTGATATTGCAGTACTGCCATATGCAAGGCCACAACACAGCACGAACATCCATAGAAAAAACCGTAGAAAAAGCCTGATCATAATTAGTTGATAATTGGTTTACTTGAACTACAAAATAATCGAAAGCTTTTATCGCGTTCTGTTCAAAAACTATCGATTTTGTCTCAGGTTGGCAGAGACAATTCAGCCATGTGCTGCTGAAGGAATACCGGCAAGTCCTTAGGCGGCTGGACAGGGGGCACCCGGAAAGACCGATCTGCGACCGTTCAAAGCGCGCTCTTGAATAAAGCTGAAATAAAATCTGGAATAACCCGGGAATAACTAGGGTTAAATACTATCCGTCTATATATTTCCATCGTATTTTTATCGTATTAAATACGATAAAAATACGATGGAAATACGATGAAGATACGATAAAATGCCAAACTTGACTAGGCTTTATTTAGAAACTGCTGTAATTTTCTTGTATAGCCTTAGACGAGACGGTGCGGCACCTTTGTCTCTCGCAAGTATTTAGGCATCTAAACATTGTAGCGAAATGGGCATACCCCTTTGTCTATTAACCCTCGAACACTCAAGTACGCAAGCACCGGGAGGCAAATGGCTATAGAAATTACGGTAGACCCTAGCGATCTGCAACGCATGATAGCGTTGTTTGATGGACTGCTACTTGAAGGCTATTTCCGAAATGGAGTGACTGGGTATGAAGAAAATAACCGTTACCCCCCCACACATATGACGGGTAACGGTTAAAGATACGCGTTTTATTTACTTACCGCAGTCTCACGACCTGCGAATAGATCGCTTGGTCTTTACCTGCCGGATGCACCCCTATTCGGGCTACCAACGGTTTCCCTGCCTCGAAATCGCGATTGCCCGACAAATCAAGGCTGCCGGTAAGGCTGACGCCTGTTTCCACATCATCGAGGTCAAGCCGGGCGATATACACGACATCATCCACAAAGGCCGTGGCGCTCACCAGTATCATGACACGGTCTATCGCCGCATCATCCACGATCTGATTGATCTGGAAAGACGCGTCGACTTGGCTGCCGTTGAGCGACAACGATACATCGGAGAGGGTGAAGTACGGAGTGACTTCAACGTCCACATTGGCCGTTCCGCTCACATTTACTATCGTTGTGTCTCGGTTGTTCAACCAAGGACCGTTATTGTCCCTGGTTACCAGTTTGTACTCGCCATCAAAGAGGGTCGCCTCAAACGATCCGTCTTGTGTGACATACACCGGTATGGGGTCCCTCAACTCATATCCATCTTGGTAAAGCTGTAACTGTACAGCTTCTCCGGTGCCACGCACGCCGATCGGCTCGCCGTTGTAAGTGAGCCTTCCGAATAATTTCGACTCCGGAGCATCATAATTATCGAGTCCACAGCTGCTTACGGCCACTACGCCCGCAAACAGCACTGTATTCAAAAATCTTCTCATCATCTTTCTATTTATTGGAACGGATTCAACACAATTTTCGGGTTGGCATTCCGCCACCCTAAATCAATGAAGTTATAGTAGTGCCGTAATTGGAAGAACCGTGGATGCAGCGCATTACTAAACGTCCGCTTGTCAAATACATACTTACCATCATTTGGTGTTCCGGGAGCCACAACAAGGTACGGGAATAACGCGTACTGCGTAGCCGTGGGGCTATTTTGCACCCCGTTCCAAACGATATGTGCCCGCCGCCAACGCTTCAAATCCCAGTAGCGGTGGTCTTCAAAAGCAAATTCGACACGCCGTTCGCGAATAATATCGTCTAATGTAACAGCATTCAGGGGCTGTATCCCGGCACGCTCACGTATCTGGTTGATGTATTCGACCGCCGTAGATTGTTGTCCCAGTTCAAATGCAGCTTCCGCACCGATCATCAGTGCTTCAGCGAACCGGAGGCGCGGAAACCACATATCACTGTTTCGACCCCGCGTGGATGCACCCTGCGCTTCATCCATGAATTTCCGGAAGAAGAATCCGGTCTTATTGATGAATTGCTCGTTGGATGTATTGGGACCATTTGAGGAGGTAATCAAGCGACCATTCCCATCGCGATCGCCGGGTTGGCCGGTGCGGGTCTGCCACGAACCATTGTTCCAGATTTTCTGTCCGGCCTGGAGGTCTACCACTTCTCCCTTGAACGACGATCCGGGAACCATCACCGATCCGCCCAAACGGGCATCTTTGTTCGCAAAGGCATCCTGGGGGTTGTCGTAAAAAATATAATTACCCGACTCGTCCTGTGTATGGATCGTTCCATCGCGGTCATCCGTGTACTCAAAATCTTCAACCAAATTAAGAAGCGGACCGGCATACGCCCGATCGATATCCTCCGCGTGGGAGCCGGGAATATTTTCGCGCGTAAAACCGGTTTGTTGGCCTGCGCCGGGATAGATATGGTCACGGGCCCAAATGACCTCGCTGTTATTAACTTTGGAACTCAGCGCTTCATAGAAGTTCCGTTCCAGATTGTCGGGTTGCGTCATGTTCAACCGATAAGGGCTGTTGGCTATGATCTCCTGCGCGGTAGCCAGCGCTGTTTCGTAGTAGCCGTTTGCCAGCTCGGCCGGGATACCCACTTCCCCGCCCGCGGTCCGGATCGGGCTGGGCATCTTATTGTTGTAATTGGCCAACGAACCTGCATAGATCGCCGCACGGGCTTTCAACAGTAATGCAGCCCATTTGTTGGCGCGAGCTGCATTAACGGTAGGTTCACTTGGCAAGAGCTCCGAGATCTCGTCGCATTCAGCGATGATGTAGTCGTATAATTCGGCCTCGGTAGATCTTTCGTATTGTAAGGCCGTGACGTCCATGCCAACTTCATAGTCAAACACCTCATCGCCTACAATGGGCATACCGCCCATGCCGCGGCACATGTTAAAGTACGTCCAAGCCCGGATGAAGCGCGCTTCTCCTTCATAGGTCCGCCTTTCCGTTTCACCCAGTGCATCACTCCCGCGCAGCCCTTGCAGGAATTGATTGATGTTGCGGATCAGCTCGTAATCGTAGACGCGCCACTGAGCGTCACCAAAGGTTTGCATGTTGTCCGGGCCACCGTCGGACTTGCCGGCTTCGTCCAATATGGTGTACGAGTAAGAATCATTAATATGTTGTCCCCACATTACCCGCCCGTAAAAATTCGCCAGCACCGATTGAATCAGTGCCTCATCGCCGAACACCTGTTCGTCGTCTACGATGCGGTCGGGTTCCCGGTCAAGGAAGTCCGAGCAACCGGTGAATGCCGTCATCAAGCACGCCAGCAGCGATGCTTTGAATATTGATATACTTGACTGTTTCATGTTACTTTTTATTTTCACTATGCCCTATCACTAAAGTCTTAGGTTAATACCAAAATTGTAGATGGTCATTGTCGGATAGCCCAACCCGTTGGTAGCGTCTCCCTCCGGATCCACGCCAACGATATTGGTGAGAGTGAATAAATTCTGGCCTGAGAAGTAGACGCGGACTCCTTTTAGCGATATAGGATCGAGAATTCGCGCAGGAAGCGAATATCCGAATTCAAGATTCCGCAGCTTGAGATACCGCACATTGTGCTTCCAGAATGAGCTGTTCCAATAGTTACTATGCGGACTATTGCCGATGAGCATCATCGGGAATTTACCGGGAATCAACTCGCTATTGGCATCCCAGATGTCGGAAAGGCGCCAACTGTTCTCCATCAAGTACTGCGGGTTATTACCACCATCATGGAAAGGGTTACGTTGTTCCCATTCCTGATAAAACGTAAATAAGCCACCACCTGTCAGGTCGAACGCCAGGTCAAAACCTTTATAGCCAAACACGAAGTTCAATCCATAATTCAAAATAGGGGTCTCATTTTGGCGATAACCAATGGGCCGTTCATCCAAATGGTTAATTACGCCATCCCCGTTTTGATCGACATACTTCACGTCGCCCGGACGCAAGGTTCGGTTGCCCTGCCTGTCATTGTCGATCGGCCATGCTGCAATCTCGTCCCAGCTTTGGAATTGTCCGGCGGCTTCCAATCCCCAGTTCAGGTGGCCGAAGCGATGCACCAGGGAATTGCGGTATTCATCCCAGGAATTGCTAAAGCGTGGGCGATACCTGTCCCAATCGTAAAACCGGGAATAGGTGATATTTCCTGCCACCGAATAATTGAACTCCCCAATCTGATCCGTCCAGCGCACCATCCCGTCATAACCACGGCGCAGGTCGGAATTCAGGTTTTCAAACGGCAGCCCGAAACCTACCTCGCCAGGGATTAGTACGTCATACCGCGCCGCTGGCAATCCGGTGCGTTCCCTGCGGAAGTAATCGAGGGTAACCGTTAACCGGTTATTCAGGAAAGCGGCATCCAGCCCGACGTCAAGCATTCGCGCACGCAACCAGGATAAAGTCCGCACGGGCAGCCCTCGGGGCTGCGTGCCTAACACATACCTTCCGTCAATGACCGATCCACCTTGTTTGTAGTTATAGCCACCGAGGTAGTCAAAGGGCGAATAGTAAGGTACACCGGCGGATATCTCACCCAGGTCATCGTCTCCGACAAGCCCATACGACGCGCGCACCTTGAAGTCATTCGCTATGCTGCCCAGCTTTCCGTCTTTCCAGAAACGCTCTTCGGATATCCGCCACCCAATTGATCCACCGGGAAAGAAACCCCAACGATCAGCTGGTGGGAATTTCCAGGAGCCATCATACCTGCCGGTAAACTCTAGCAGATATTTATTGGCATAATCGTAATTTGCCTTGAAGATATAACCTAACCGGGCTTGCGGACGGTCTCCATCGTCGTCATACGTATCCATATCCTCGAAATCGATCAGACCCAAATTATTGGAAGCCGGAATGGAGTGCACCCATGTGGTCGGCTCATTGATCAACATCGTTTCCATACCCGCAATGGCCGCCACGTTGTGGTTCCCGAACGTCTTGTTATAATTAAGCTGCACGTTTGAGTTCATCCGCTCTACATGCCCTGTCCGCCGCTCGCGCCATGGGTTATTGTTCTCGAAAATAACCGGATAGGTGTCCGTAGCTTCATCGTAACCGTACAATTTATAGGTATACTCATGGTTATCCAGACGTTGGGCCGCATAGTAGTATCCTACCAAAGCCTTGGCAGTCAGCCCGTCCACAATATTATACTCCGCGTCGAAATTAAGCTGGCCGACACGCCAAGTATTTTGGAACTTACCCGCCAAATCGTAGGTCAGCCAACCGAAGTTTGTTCCTGGATCATTGGATGTCAAGGTCGGGTAATTCGGGTTGTCATTAGCAAAAGGGCGGACTGTCGGCAAGTTTCGATAGGTCGCAAAACGGGGCAGCCACAGGTCATCTCCGCCGGGAACTCCAGGGTTCCTGGTCTGCTCATGTCGGGCGTTGAAACTGGCACCGACTTTAAGCCTATCGGATATCTGCGACGTGATGTTCATCTGCACATTGGTACGTTTGAAGCCTCCGTAATTGACAATCGCCGCATCCTGGTTCAGGTGCCCTAAGCTGAAGTAGTAATTGATTTTATCCGAGCCCCCGGAAACATTCGCATTGATGTATTGTTGGGGTGCAGTATCCCAGATGTATTCGTACCAATCAAAGGGCACATAACCCCGCTCAGTCCCTTGGCGCCATTTTTCCAAATCCTCGGGGGTAAACCGGTAGTTGCTGGCGCCTTGCACCGTTTCAGACTGGATATAGTTTTCGATGTACGTCAATGCCGTGGCCGGCTTGGGAAATGCAGAGATTTCCTGCAATCCATAGTTGGCGGTCACGCTTATAGTATTGGCCGTATTTAACCTACCACGCTTTGTGGTAACCACGATTACGCCGTTTGCGGCACGCACCCCGTAGATGGACGCCGATGCATCTTTCAATACTGAAATCGACTCGATGTCGTTGAAATCAATGTTATTGAACTGTGCTGCGTCCATCTGTACCCCGTCAATCACATATAGCGGCGCACCCATGTTCCGGATTTGGAGTGCCGTCCCTGCTCCAGGCCGACCATCTGTCTGCCGCGAATTCAGCCCCGCAATTTTCCCGACTAGTGCCCCCGACGTGTTCGGTGCAACCGAACGGCTGATATCGTCAGCTCCGATGGTGGCAATCGCACTGGTCAACGATTCTTTTTTCTGCTGCATACCGAAGCCCGTCACAACCACTTCGTCCAGCGCTTCGGAGGAAGAAGTAAGCGTAATTGATATCGTGGTTTGCTCAGCTCCGACCGCGACCCTCGCATCCTCATACCCAATGAAATTGACTTGTAGGGAATCTGCCCCTGAGCTAACCGCAATGGAAAAAGTGCCATCCGCTCCGGACGAGGTCGTCTGCTGACTACTCAGCACCCGGATAGTAGCCCCACTGATAGGCGATTGATCCGCCGCATCCCTTACTGTCCCCGTTAAGGTGCGGGTCTGCCCTATGACTATGGACAGTCCCACACACCATAGCAACGCCACAAGTAACGTTCTACTGATCGTCATCATAGATTCTTTTATTATTTGTTTACAACTGATGGATTAACGTATATACTACCTCAACAATTCCATCCCGAATCCCGGTGCATCCGGCGGGATCAGGCTGCCGTCTTTTATCCGGTACCGGCTGAGATCCACATCCTCAGAGGTGCTGGTCACACCTTCAATGGTTACCGTATTTCCGAGCCCTCCGGCCAGATGTGCAGTGTAGTAGGATTTCAGCAGCGAGCCCCAGGCGTGGGGCGACGCCTGCACCTTATACTGTTTCAGGACAGGCATGAGCTTGCGCCAATTGGTAAAACCGAGCCCTTCAATATCGCTGATGTGGACGTCCATCAGCTGTTGCTTCATCAGTTCCTCCAGCAATGCCGGGTCCGGATCGGCCTCGCCTTCTGCAAGCAGGCTTCGTACGTTTGCCTCCCGCATCCATGCCCGGAGTTTTTTGTAGTCTTCAACAGTCTCGTGGAACGGCTCCTCTATCCAGAACAACGGTATGTTGCCGATTCCCTTGAGGTATTCGGTAAATTCAGGGAAGGTGAAGCCGTTGTTGCCATCCACCAGAACGTCGCAGTCCGGAAATGCTTTTGCCACCTGTTTGGTGACCTCTATGTCCCGGGCCAGTCCTTCTTTATGCGGCATCCAACGGTTGCCTCGGCCTATCTTCAGCTTGAACTGCCTGTAGCCCTGTTCATAATCATATCGGCATTCATTAAGGACTTTATCAATGCCACCGGGGGCGTGTGCCGGCTCCAGGTCATCAAAATAGATCATGCCGCTGTAGTACTTGGTCGTGTTTGGCTTGTCCTGTCCCAGTAGCGCGTATACCGGTTTATTCAATACCACTCCGGCCAGGTCATGCAGTGCGATATCAAAGGGAAGGTACTTGTCATTGGTAATGCCAATGGAGACCTGGAACACGTCTGATAGCTTTTTGCCGGTCAGTTCCTGTACCAGGCGCTGTGCATGGCCCCGGCCGCCCCGCAGGGAAGCCCAGCCCGTGGCCCCTTTGTCTGTGGTGATCTTGCAGATCTCATTCCGGATACCATACCCGTGTATGTCCAGCCTGGCGTTCTTGCCGACCAGGCGCGGGTACTGCAGGCGCACGTCCCCGAAACTGACGGACTGTATGGTGTGATAGCTGAGTTCTTCCTGCCAGCGTGCGGCATGGGTTGCGGGCTGGAACCATCCGGCAACGGATTGTTTGGAGACCAGGCTTACTGCCGCTCCGGTGTTCAACAAATGGATAAACGTTCTCCTCTTCATAATTATTTGTTTTAATTGGTTAATCCTTTTAGCACGTTAGCGTCTGCAAGTTCCGAATCCGAAATGAACTTTACAAGTGTGCACTGCGATTTTTCAGAAAACACCCTGCATGTGCCCAAACTGCGGTGCCTTCCGCGGCGTGGTACTTGGGACACCTCCTTCAATCTCCGGCCACCCGTCCCGCCAGGTTATAGGGTCTAACATCAGCATCCGCCGGCTTGCCCCGCTCGAAACCTTGCCCTGGGACCGGTCAATACCGTGGTAGATCAACCAATCGGTCCCTGCGTCGTCCTGCACGAGCCGTGCGTTGTGTCCCGGGCCAGCGATGGTATCATTGCCCTTCAGCAGCAACGTGCCGTTGCCCCGTCCGGCTATATCGTTGCCGTTCCGGTCCAGATACGGCCCACGCAAGTTCTTTGAACGTGCAACCAACACGTGATATTGGCTATTTGCGCCGTCGCAGCAGCTTCCCTTGGAACCGAAAAAGTAGAAGTAACCGTCCCGTTTATGGATCATGACCGCTTCAAAGTCACCCGCCGCGATCTTGAATTTTTGGGATAGATCGGGTACGGAAAGTCCATCGGCTGATAATTTCACGCCATATGTTCCCTGGGTCGGTGCATCGCTGAAACTGCCCCAAAAGAGGTATTTTTCGCCGTTTTCCTCAAGGAAAAAGGGATCGATGGAATTCGGCACATTCACTTCCGCACTGGTGAATAGTTTTCCGTGATCCGTGAAAGGTCCCGCCGGTGCATCAGCCACTGCCACACCGATGCCCGGATTGGGATCGCCCCAGGTGGAGTAGGCGTAGTAAAGATGATACCGGCCGTTGACTTGATTGACATCAGGAGCCCACAGTCCCCCATTTTCCTTCCATGTAGGCTTCTTTTCAAGGGCCTGGCCCGCTACCTGCCAGTTTACCAGATCCGGCGACCGCAGGATGGGGATCAGCCTGCTGCCCTGCCCATCGCCCCAGTTGTCCTGTGTGCCGTAGGCATAGAAATACCCTGTTTCCGGATCGCGGATTACGGAAGGGTCCGCCAGCACCGGTTCAAATACCGGGTTGGTGTAAGTGCCGCCCATCACCGGTTTAATGACCGCGTCGCTGTTTACACTGAACTTATAGCAGCCGGCGCTTTCGTCCCACCGTTTATTCACGGGCACAATCCGTGTCCTCCTTGGCGTTACCTGTTGACCGTCAAAATGAACGTGGTACACGTAGTATAATTGGCCGTCCACCCCCTTAAACAGGTCACCGTGACCGCTGCCGTTCTCACCGACAATGGACCGGTGGATAATGGGGCTGTCCTGTTGTTTGATCCACGGCCCATATGGGGAATCGGACACGGCATAACCGACCGCGTAGTCTACGCTTCTGTAGTGGTTTGCGGAATAAAACAGGTAGTATTTCCCATCCAGCTTGATCACCGTAGGTCCTTCCATGATGGGTGATGACTCATAGGCCGGGGTATCCTCCCAGGGTTCTGTCCGGCCGAAACACCTTTTTAGCGTTTCACGTTTAATTTGTCCTTTTTCCATATCGAATTCAGCCACCCACAGGTAGTTGCCGTCAGCGAACCGCACATGATAAAGGTAAAACTTGCCATCATCGTCCTTGAATATGTAGGAGTCAATGTTCTTTTCCGTGCCGTCAATGGGAGCAACCTGCTGTTGCCGGTATGGACCCGCGAGGTTCGATGAGCGGGCCAATACGGTTTGTTCATTAGCCGTATAGGTGAGGTAGTACGTCCCGTCCTCCTTGAACAGTTGCGGTGCCCAGAACCCTTCTGTGCCAAAGGCCTGATCCCCTTTGGTCAGGATCATGTGTGCCGCACCATCTGTCCCCGCCGGCGGCGCCCAGGTTTTCAGGTCTTTTGATGCTAAAATGGCAAACCCGGACACAGCGTCCTTACCGCTTCCACCCGTCCCGGTGAGGTAATATGTACCGTCCTCAACGTAGATCGTCGGGTCCGCGAAAAATATTTCTGCGTTTTCCTGTGCTGACAGCCGCCCCGCCGGAATTAACATGAGCTGAATGAGCGCGACCAGAAGAAACCGGACCGATACCGGTGAATACAAGGTATTTGACATGATTTATTGATTTTTACATTAGTCCCTCACAATACGTCCAAGAATCATCCATGCACCGATCCGTCCGCCATCAAAGTTGGTGGCAGAGGTAGCTGCAACGGTTGAATCATCCCATACGGTTATCGCGTTCCACTTCGCCTCCCGGTCCAGCAGAACAGGAAATGGCTGGGATATTAGTTGGAAATTACGTCCCGTCCTGTCCCCTATCGCGACTTCCATCGTTGATTTCTCCCAATCCGGACCGCGGCCCTTCGTTGTTTGGTAAGATAGCAGCACCTCGCCGGAGGGTAGGCGCGCCAAATACGGCGCTCCTGCATAGACACTGTCCGGCAGCGCTTCCTTCAGCGCATACTCCCGCATCGGCGAACCCGCCTCCACGGGCTGGTTCCAGTTATCACTGATGGCCGACCGCACGATGTAAGGCTTGAACTGCCCAACCTTGTTGTCTTCTATCGCCACCAGGATCTCATCTCCGACGATCAGCGGTACCGGCATCCCGTCGCGGCGACCTGCCCGGAAACTCACCGTCCGGGGTTCCGCATCCCATGAATGTCCATTGTCCTTGGACGCCAGCACGGATATTTCCTGCTCATCGGAGCTTGTATACGGCGCTTCGTTCGCGAAGTAGACCTGCAAGGTACCATCAGGCAACTGCAGGAACGCCGGTTCCCAGCAGCCGTCCCCGAAGCGCGGTCCGGCCTGGTAAATAACCTGGGGCTCGCTCCAGCTTTTTCCCCGGTCGGTGCTTCGGGAAACGGCAATAGCGAAAGGGGCTACTTCATCCCGGCGCGGGCGGTAATTACAGGCGGCCAACCAGTCCCCATTTTGAAGTTCAATGATCTCCGGATTGGCCATATTTACCCTGACCTCTTTTCCTTGAGCGTCTGTGCGGGTATGTCTGCGAAATGTGATAACCGGATCACTCCATGTCTTGCCGCCGTCAGCACTGGAGATCAGTTCCGTGCTGCCCTCTGCCTCGTATACCGCTACGGCGGTACCATCACGCAAACGTTTCACACGGGGATATCCCGCGTAACCAAGTTCCCGCCCGCCACGCGGAGCAAGCCGCTGTACTGTGGAGTAGTCCCATTCAATGCGTATCTTGCCTGATCCCGTTTGCTGTGATGCCGCTTCCGTTATCTGGAAAAACAAAAAGCCGGCGAGAATCCATTTGATCGGTTTTGACATATTATAATCAAGTTATTACCAGCCCGGATTTTGGATGATGGTGGGCGTCTTATTGATTTCCGATTGGGGTATAGGCCAAAGATAGTGCTTCTTCTCGAAAACCCTGCGCTTCAGAAATGACCGCTGGTAAAATTCGTCGTCCTGCAAATGAGTACCCTTGTCCACAGTTAAGCGGTAAAAGTCCTTATTGTCGGTCTGTTCAGCGATAAGCCACCTTCTTGTATCGAAATAACGATGTGTTTCAAAAGCGAGCTCGATCCGCCTTTCGTGACGGATTCTTTCACGCATTTCATCCTGAGTCAGCCCTTGAGGCAGGGCAGGCAAACCAGCCCGATTCCTGATCGCATTTACGTAAACATAAACATCGCTTACCGGACCTTGCGCTTCATTCAGGGCCTCGGCGTAATTTAAGTATTGTTCACCGAGCCGGAAATATATCCACGTTTTCTGCGTGAAGATATTCTGTGGGATACGCACCGACTCTTCCGAAAATTTCTTCATCAGATAACCGGTAACGGAATGGTCCACCGCGCTCCTCGCGCGGCCATCAAGTCCGGTGTTCCAAAACTCAATACGACGTTCCCGCCAGAACGCTCCGCTGTAGTTGATCGCGGCGTAAAAGCGCGGTTCGCGGCCGACGTACATGTTCCTGATCTGATCGGGATGATAACCTTTAGAATGAGCAGTATCGGTATATCCGGTTTCCTGATAGCCGGATGCCGGATTGATGATCGGTTGGCCATTGGAATCATAGCCTGTGATAGGTGTTGACCCATCAGCCATCTGATAGGCATCCACCAACTCCTGGGTAGGGCAATAACCACTCCAACCGCCCATTCCATTGGGACTGGTGCAGCGCTCTTGATGATCCCAGTTGCCCATATTCCGGGCAAAAAGCACCTCCTTGTTATGCCGTACGTAAAAGAGCTCTTGGTAACTTTTCATCGGATCGTTATCCGCTGAGGTGTAAAGCCCGTACCCCGCAGCCTCTGCCTCTTGAATGACCGCTCTGGCGGCATCGGCCGCAACCTGCCACTTTTGAGGGTCGTTGTCCGCAAATAGCCGCACTCCATCCTGATCGGTAAAGCCCACCAAATCGGGATTGCCATTCCACAAGGGGCTGGCAGCATACAGCAACATACGGGCTTTAAGGGCCAACGCTGATGCCTTCGTCGGCCGCCCCAATTGTGTCCGGTCTTCGGTTGGACCATTGATATATGAGGGTGGCAGCAATGACGCCGCCATATCGCAATCAGAAACAATGAAATCTACCACTTCTTCATACGGTCTCCGTTTAATCTGCGTGAAATCATCATCCAATGTGATTGCCCGGTCCATAATCGGGATGGGACCATGCAAGCGGACCTGATAAAAATGGAAAAATGCCCTCAGGAAATGAGCTTCCCCCTTCCATCTGTTCTTTTCGGCCTCGCTCATCGGCGTTTGGTCAATCCGTTCGAGAAAGATGTTGACCTTTCTCATTCCCTCCCAATCAAACCTCCAGATGTTCTCTTCTATATTTTGCGGACTCCAGGCACCTGATGTCATCACGTGCGCAAAAGGATATGTCCAAGTGATCTCCATTTCGTCAGCCGCTCCGACAAAGGGATTTCTGCCCCACCAATCATTAAAGCTGATCTCTTCATGTAAGGTGAAATATGCTGACGTGAGAAACCGTTCCGCATATTGACGCTGCGCGAAGACTTGGTCCAGTGTCAGGTCTTCGTCAGGGGTCTTGTCCAAAAAATCCTTGGTACATCCACTGAAGACAATGAAGATGGAAGTAACCGCTATGCTTGAGAATATTCGCTTCATGTTCATCTTATTTAAAATTTACTTGCAGCCCAAAATTCAGTGTACGCTGCAACGGATAAAAGTTTGTTCCGTTATTGGACTCGGGGTCCATTATTTTCACTTTATCCCACGTGTGGATGTTCACGCCGTTTACGAACAGCCGGATACTGTTCATTCCCCAATTGGCTAAACCGGGCTGAGTGAACGTGTAAGCCACCTCCGCATTTTTCAATCGCAGGAAAGAACCGTCAACCTGCCACAGGGTTGATACTCGGTTATTGTTGGGATTAGCCACCGTGATCGCTCCGGGATACTTGCCGTCTGGATTCTCCGGAGACCACCGGTTATCATAGTATTCACGCTGCACATTAAATGTTCCCACACCATCCTGGAAGGGGTACATTGTAGATCCGTCCAGGAAGATGCTGGTCCTGCCCGCCCCGGTAAGGAATAGGCTCACATCGAAACCTTTATAGGCAACCGTACCTCCAAACCCGTACACCAGCTGGGGGGTGCGTGGATAACCAATCGCGGTCCGGTCGTTATCATCGATGATATTATCGCCGTTTAGATCGCGGTAACGGATGTCTCCCGGCTGGGTTTGACGGCCAAGACGCTGCTCGGCGCTGTTTGCGATTTCCTCTTCATCTTGAAATATACCTTCTGCGATCCATCCAAACGGTTGATCGATCGGGTGCCCTTTGGCAGAGAGCCAAGGGTATCGTTGTGCCGGCTCATCATTTTCTACAATGGTGTTCTTTGCAAACGTAAAATTGCCGCGGACCGAATAGTACCAACCCGAAGCCGTCGAATTTTTCACCTCAAGCATACCGTCTATGCCGCGATTCCTCGCTTTGCCCAAATTAGCATAGGGAATTACCCAGGGAAAGAACCCTGTGACGAACGGGATTTGCTGTCGCTGAATGAGAATGCCTTCCCGATCTTCCCAAAAGGCGTCTACCTGAAGTACAACCTTGCTTCTGAACATTTCCAGATCAAGTCCAAGGTTCGTTTTGGTGGCGACCTCCCAGGTCACGTTCTCATTACCGGTTTGGTCCTCTTCAATACCGGGCATAAACCGCATATTTTCGCCAAAATGGTAAGACTGAGCGCCCTCAGTTTTCATCGATGTCAAAAAGAGGAACCGGATGTCTTCACCCAGGTCGTCGTTTCCGACCTTTCCGAAAGATCCCCTTAATTTTAAATGGTTAACGGGATTGCTGTCGCCCCAGAACTGTTCATTGGATACAATCCATCCCGCCGATGCTGAGGGGAAGAACCCGAAGCGCTGCCCCTTGGGGAAGTTCTCTGATCCGTTATATCCGGCATTTACTTCCAGTAAATACCGGTTATCGTAACCGTAAGTAAACCGCGTCGCCGTACCCAGTCTCCGATAGGGCAGATTCAGCATCGATTCACCCGCCGTTAACCGGACACGGTCCCGCTGATTATACATAAGCATTCCGGAGACATCATGCTTCCCGAATGACCGGGTATAGTTGGCGAGCAATTCAGTATAATACACCCGCTCTGCCCCATTTCCTGTTGTGTATCCCAGCGGAGTTGCTTCACGGAGTACTTCACTGTAACGATCTTCTCCCGTAACCGGATCCTTACCCAGATACTGCTTGACTTCGAAGTCCTTTTGCCGGCGCACATCCGACTGATAATAGTGGTCATACGCGAACCGGCCATTCAATGAAAGCCCCTGAGTAATGACTTCGGATAAATCCCACTTCCCACCGAAGGTTCCCTGCACGGTGTTGCGAGCCTGGACAAGATATCCCGATTGCGTAACCATTCCCCAGGGATTGGATCCCAAAAACTGCGTGATGCCCGCCGGGGTTCCATCGGGGTTCTCCTTGGGAAATGAGATGGGAGGCGTCTTACGGAGCGCATCGAAAATGTCCGGTGCCGACCGGGCGGGATAGTTCCCCTGTTGGACAACAGCACCTAACCCGAATTCAAACAGCAGGTTCTTCGTCACATTTACATCGATATTGGACCGCAGATTGTATCGCCGCATATTGATGTTTGTGTTATACGGATTCCCTTCATCCACTTTCCATAGACCGCTCTGCTCCGTATACCCCACGTTAGCGTAATACCGGATAATCTCTGTACCGCCGTTTACACTTAAGTTATTAATTGTTTGGTACGTGTTTTTCTTCATGATTTCGTTGGTCCAGTCCACGTTAGGGTAGAGGTAGGGATCCTCGCCACTCGCGTATTTTGCGATTTCTTCCGGGGAAAAGAATTCGTCCTGTCCCATATTGCGGTAAGCTTCATTCCATAGTTGAGCGTATTCTATCCCGTCAATGTATTTGGGCATCCGTTGCGCCGTAAGCAGTCCGGTTTCCGAACGCAAAGTCACCTTAGGCCGCCCTTGGACGCCCCGCTTTGTGGTGATCAGGATAACACCGTTGGCGCCGCGAACGCCATAAACCGCAGTAGCGGAGGCATCTTTAAGGACGGAAAAGCTTTCGATTTCCTGTGCGTTGATACTATTTAATGCGGACATACCCCGTTCTACCCCATCGACAAGGACCAGTGGTGTACGGCTTACCCAGGTTCCCATTCCGCGGATGAACACCTGTGCCTGATCGTAGCCTGGCTCGCCGCTCGTTTGCCTGGTGATGATCCCTGGCATACGTCCGGCAAGCGCATTGGAAAGCGATGGCGCGGTAGACATCTCCAGGTCCTTGACGGATACTGAAGTGACGGACCCGGTGACTGTCACTTTCTTTTGCGTACCGAACCCAACCACCACCACTTCGTCTAACTTGCTCTGTTCCTCATCTAGTTGCAGCGTGAAGGTCTGTTCCCTATCGTTTCCAACGGCAACCTCCAGCGGGAAATACCCTTGGTAAGTAATCAGGACCATCGTTTCCGGCGACGGAACTTCGAGCAGGAATTTACCGTCCACATCAGATACCGTACCCCGCTCGGTACCCTTGATTTTGATGGATGCCCCCGGCAATGGGGACCCTCGTTCGTCCAATACAGTGCCGTTCAGCACCTGTTGGGCGTAGGCATAGTTCTGTTTAAATAAGATGATCGCCATCAGGCCCAGCATGATGGCAATCTTTTTCCATCGTGTACCTGGCCCGGGTGAATATCCGGGCACAATGGCACACCGATGACCTTTTCGTGTCAACGTGTTGTTCATAATTTTAGGTGTTTAAAGAATCGGTTATAAGGGTTATAAGTTGTTTTGTTCGGGTGTCATATAGTCTTTGCTGATCTGCATAATCGTCTGCCCGTCTTCTTCGGTAAATGTCACGCTGCTGATGTGCATGATGCGGGGATGTATCTCGGTCTCGCTTTGATGTGAGTGGAAAACAATACGTAGGTTGCCTTCTTTGTCAGTGAACATGGCGCTGTGCCCCACCCCCACCAGATCACCCGGCTTTTGCAGGATGGGGTTACCCTCGTATTTCGTCCACGGGCCCGTTGGTGCCGGTGCCGTAGCGAAGCCTATGCCGTAGAACGGGCTCTCATAGCTATTGGCTGAATAGGTCATGTAATAGGTATCGCCGTGTTTCAATACATAGGGTCCCTCATTGACCCGTGGCCAGACCTCCTCCCAGTCCTGCGAAACGTTGATGCATTTCTTCATGGTTTCTGTCCGTATGGTCATCAGGTCTTCTTCCAGTTCTGCTACCCAGATGTTCAACCCGTCATTGAACCGATCGAAAAACAGATAGGGTTTCCCGTCGTCGTCAATAAACAGGGAATTGTCTATGCATTTTTCTCCTTCCAGCATGGGCTGTTGGATCTCCTGCCTGAAGGGCCCCAGCGGACTGTCGCTTGTAGCCACACAGATATGCTCCTGGGCCGTGTAGTACATGTAGAACTTGTCGTCTATGGCATAAACTTCCGGTGCCCAGAACCAGCGGTCTCCCCAGGAATCATCTTTATGCAGGGCTAATCGGTTATCGGGTACGGCCTGCCAAGTCTGCAGGTCGTCTGAGGTATAAACCGCAATACCATCATCCGCTGCGGTACCATAGGCGTAATAAGTACCTTCATGCAGCATGATGAACGGATCGCCAAAGAGCACCTTTGCCGCCGCAGATTCGGTGGGTGGTTGTTCCGGGTCTCTGCCCGGATCACCGGAGGAACAGGCCAGCATGCTGAGGCTGATAGCGAAGGTCACCCAAAAAGAATTTTTCATAGCTGATTGTAAATTATCTACTTGTCATCAATTTATCTACTTGTCGTCAATGCCGAACCGTTTCACCAATGCGTCGTATTCGCTCCTTGAAATGGTGATCATGCATCCGTGCCGCACGGAAGGCGGCAGGCTGTATTTGTCCCAATCGGCGTGAAACGTATAGCCGGATGCCTGGTACCATGGTCCGTTCAGGTTGTCGGCAATGGACAGGCCATATGATACGCCCGGATACTGTTCGTAATAGAGGTACCATGCGCGGTTATCCGGTGAAGGGATCAGCATGGGCGCCTCCCGGAAATTGGGACTCACCGGGGCGGATGGTTCCGAATACGGCCCGGTGAGCGCAGGTGCCCTGGAAATACGGATTGTCTTGCCCGTGGGCCAATACAAGGTAGGATACGTCTCATCCTTGATGATCGCAAAATATTGATCACCCACCCTCCGGATAAATACATCAATGGTGCCCATGTTCCAATCAAAGAGCTTGGTAGGGTGATCAGGGAATGATTTCAGGTCTTTTGAAAGCACGTACAATGTGCGTTGACTTGCCCAATAGCGTTCAGGGTCTTCTTTGGTGCCCTCCTTGTGCGGGGTATGCCAGGTGAGGATGTACTGTGCGGTCGCCTCATCGTAAAACAGCTTGGGTGCGCCGATACGCTGCAGCGCCTGGCCGTAGTCAGGCGTACTTTTCAGGTCCGGGGTATATGTATGGTACTTTTCCCAGCTGAGCAGGTCTGCCGAAACCCAGATGTCGATATCCGGAGAGGAATCACTATCGTTGCCTGCCAGGTAATAGCGCCCATCATGGCCTTTGCAGATATCCGGATGACCTCTATAGTCATCGGATATCCGCTTTTTTCCATTCAGCGCGTGCCAGTGCAACCCGTCCGTGCTGACTGTGTAATACAGCCGGCCGTAATCCTCGTGCAGCATATGCGCAAACAGGTAGGCCTGATTTACCGCGTCTTCCGGACTTGCGACCTGTCCCGGCGGATCCGGCTGTTGTGCCTTGCCGATTGTCAGGAAGAACAACATCAACAGTAGGCCGATTCCGGTACGGGGTCTCATCATCTTTCGCATGGCTTAGTAGGCTGGATTCTGAGACAATTTCCCGCCACTGTTATCCACTTCAATCTGTGGAATGGGCAGCCGGATGTGTTTGCCTATGATGAAATTATTGAAATCAGCGTCCCTTGACTTCAGTTCATCGATGCCGGCTTGGGATTCCAGCAGCCCCCAGCGCTTGAGGTCAACCCATCGCCAGCCTTCAAAGCAGAGCTCCAGCGCGCGTTCCATCTGCAGGTGCTTCAGGAACTGCTCGCGTGAGGCGAGGGCCCCGGCATAAATACTGTTTTCAAGTGCAGGGAGGTTAACAGAGGGGCGTTGCCTTACTTTATTGACATACGTCGCAGCCTCAGTTACGGAACCGCCTGTCTGGGCTATGCATTCTGCGTACATAAGGAGGATATCAGCGTAACGGATCACCCGGTAGTTGTTAGGCGCGAAATAGTCCTCGAAATTCCGGTAATATCCCGTTGAATATTTGCGGATAAACATGTGCTCTCCCCAGTCGGCGTCATTCCATTGCCTGCCATAGATCAATGGGTCGCGATCCGGGAAATCGGCGGGACTGTTTTTGTAATAGAGGTTGTGATACAGCCGGATATCATTGGTACCGTCCAGGTTCTTCTCTTTCTTGTACTCCCCTACCAGCCATGCGCGCGCTTTCCCGTCCTGCCAACCGATTCCTCCCGGTGCGTAAAACTGCGTACGCTGCAATCCCGTAGCCATGGCGATATCGTTGCCGGTACCGCCTTTGTTTTCATCATCAAACTGGATCTCGAATACGCTTTCGATATTGTTTTCCCGCAGGTGCGTAAAGTTGTCCAGGTAGTTGTCCACAAGGCCGTACATGGACCCTTCCCGGTCTATCAGCCACTGCAGCTCTGCCTTCGCCTCGTCATACCGGTGCTGTTGCATATAGGCCTTGGCCAGCAGCGCCTTGGCGGCGCCTATGGTGGCGCGGCCGGCGTTATTGTCGTCCCAGGCTTCAGGCAGTTTGGCAATGGCATCCTTCAGGTCCACCTCCACCTGTGCCCATATAGCGTCCTCAGAAGCATCTTCGGGCACGTATTCCGGGCCTTTCGGTTCCAGTACAAGAGCGGCTTTCTCCCAGAGTGTCGCGATCTGGAAATACCACAGAGCCCTCAGGAATGCGGCCTGTCCCAGGATGTGGTCTTTGGCCTGCTGATCCGTGAACTCAATATTCGGGACGTGGGTCAGCACTTGGTTAGCACGGAAAATCCCGGTGTAAAAATGGGACCAATGCACGTTGTTCCCTTCAAAGAAGTTGTAGTTCACGTAGTTGAAGCGGGTCCAGTCAGCCAGCTCATTCCAAGGGCTGGTACTCCAGCCCTCGTCAGATGCCAGATCATACCGGAACGAAAGCCATCGCATCCAGGTACCTTCCTTGTACAGGCTGCTGTAGGCAGCGTTTACGCCCATGAGGGCGTCTGATTCCGTTTGCCAAAATGTGTGGACCGGCGCTTCATTGGGATTGTCAATGTCAAGCAGGTCCTTGCTGCAGGCACCTGCCAAGAGCGTGATCAGCGAACCCAGCGCAATCAGTTTATATGTTTTCATCGTTGTTTGCATTTTGAAGGTTGTGTCGCTTAGAAATTCACCTGTAAACCTAACATGATGGTACGGGCATTGGGAAACGCCATGTTGTCGGTCCCCCTGTCCCATACATCTGTGTTGATAAAGTCGGGATCCAGCCCTGTGTACTTGGTCAGGGTAATGAGGTTGTTCCCGCTGACGTAGGCACGGAGCGTATTCAGCCCAGCTTTGCTCAGCCAGTTCTTCGGAAAGGTATAACCAAGCTGCACATTCCTCATGCGGAAAAATGAGCCACTTTCCAGCCACAGGTCAGTGTCACCGCGCGTATTCCGCAGGTCCCCGTAGATGATCCGCGGAAAATTGCTGTTCGGATTTTCCTGATAGGGTTCATTTCCCGGCTCGAACCGGATATAGTTGGAATTGTCCGAGAATAACCTGCCTTGACGCAAGGCACCGTTGATGACGTCATTACCAAACTGTCCATACCACTGCATGGAGAAATCCAGGTTTCTCCAGGATGCACTCGCATTCAGCCCCAGCTGGAAGTCTGCCCAGGGATCGCCCACAATCTGCCGGTCATTGGTCGTGATCACGCCATTATCATCGGTATCGATATACCGGAGGTCACCCAGTTTCGGGCGTTTGCCTTCAATGGTGATGGGGGTGCCCTGTGAGTTGACATAATTGTCAATGTCTTCCTGCGAACGGAACAGACCATCGGTCTTCAGCAGATAGAATTCACCGAGTGAGCGGCCGATCTCGCTACGGGTTTGTCCGGTATAGAAGACCTGGTTTCCGTACCCCAGCTCCAGTATCTTGTTGTTCAGCGTGGTCAGGTTGGTCCCTACCGAATAGTTGAAGTCACCGGCCTGATCCCTCCAGGTTGCAGACAATTCAAATCCGGTGTTCCGCAAACTTGCAGCGTTGGCTAGTGGGTTGTCTCCGCTATGTCCGGTAGTCATGGATATCTGCATCCGGGTCAAGACATCCGTTGTGGTCGAATTGTAGTATTCAGCGGTCACTCCCAGGCGGTTGGACAGGAACGCCGCGTCAAGTCCGACATTGATCTGTTCCGTACGTTCCCAACGGAGGTCGTCGTTCAGGATCTGTACCTGAGTTGCACCGTTAACCAGCCTCTGATCACGTCCAAAGACCGTCACAATATTCGCGTTTATGGTGTTCATGTAGGACCAGTGCCCAGTATTTCTCGAACCGATTGCGGCATTGCCCAGCTGCCCGTAATTTGCCCGCAGTTTCAGGTCGTCGATCCATGAAGACTGGAAAAAAGGCTCACTGCTGATCCGCCAAGCTCCCGATACAGAGTAGTAATCGGCCCACCGATGCTGCTCAGAAAGTTTTGAGTCGCCGTCGCGCCGGTAGGTCGCCGTGAGGAAATATTTATCGTCATAGATATAATTGGCCCTGCCCAAGTAAGAAATCAGCGCATACTCCCCTATGGTGTTCCAATTGGTCTGATTAGCCTGTCCCGCACTCAGCACTGTGATGTAATCCCCGCCCAGAAACGGAAAACGGAGACGCTGGGCGCCCACGTCTTCCCAATAAAAATGCTGGTAGGTGAGACCGGCCACTGCATCAATATGATGCTTACCGAAATCTTTATTGAGGTTCAGCGTGTTTTCAATCAGTTCGTTGGTCTCCTTGATCCGGTTTTTCTGCCCGGTCGGGTCCCGGAACTCCTGGTTCATGGACCAGTTGCCCTCTCCGCGGAAATACCGGTAGTCATCAAAGATGTAGTCAATACCGCCGTTAATCTTATAGCTCAGGAAATCGGTAAGCTTGACCTCGGCCCAAAGGGTTCCCCTTAGCCGGTAAATCTTGGAATTGGTCGCTTCAAGATCTTCGCGGGCGATGGGGTTGGTGCCGAACGTACGCGCATTGGCTTCATTGCCATAACCGTAGCCGCCCGGATTGTTGGGATCCCGCACAGGTATGGTGGGAAGCATGCGTACCACGTCGACATAGGGAGCCGTCTGCAGCGGATCACGGTCTGTCTGCGCGAAATTGAACGTTTCCCCGAATGAGAAGATGCCGCGTTTGCCGTTGGCGTTTACGCGGAACGTATACCGGTCAAATGAATTGCCGTACATCATGCCCTCGTTATTATAATAGCCTCCAGACACAAAGTAGTTACCGGATTCCCCTCCCCCTGACAGGGAGATGTTATAGTCCTGCACCAGGGCTGTCCGCATGGTTTCTTCCTGCCAATCCGTATCAAAGTCGGCATGATTCTGCAGGCTTCCGTTCCATACGCCATCGTTTATACCCTCCTGATACGCCATGTCGTTGTACTTCTTATACTCCTCTGCGCCCATCAGGTCATACTTGGGTGACCAGTCAAATGATTCGCGGACCGTTACGTCAACCTTCATCGGGCCCTTGCCGCCGCTCTTCGTGGTGACGATGATGACCCCGTTTGCGGCCCGTGATCCGTAGATGGCTGCAGCCGATGCATCCTTCAGGATCTGGATCGATTCCACGTCATTAGGGTTAAAGTCCGGGCCTCCGCTGGTGATCATGCCGTCGATCACCCAGAGTGGGGCATTGTTGGTGAGGTTTCCCACGCCCCGTATCTCAATGTTGGCATCGGCACCGGCATTCCCGGTATTCCGCACGCTCACACCGGTAGCCAGACCCTGAATGGACTGCCCGATGGTACTCGCGCCGGTCTTAGTCATTTCCTTGGGATCGATCACGGATACGGCACCCGTCAGATCTTTTTTCCTGACCGCACCGTAACCAATGACCACAACCTCCTCCAGCGTGGCCTGCTCTTCATCTACCTGGAGCGTGAAGACTTTCTCCTGCTGGGTCCCTGCCTGCTCTTCAAGCGGCAGAAACCCCTGGTGAGTAATGACCAGAATCTGCTTGCTGTCACTGATTTCCAGTTTGAACCTCCCATCTTCGTCGGCCGCGGTGCCCTGTCCGGTGCCCTTTACGACAATGGTCGCATTCGGCAGCGGGTTCCCTTCCGCGTCGAGCACCCGTCCGCTTAACACATGCTGCGCAAAAGCTGCAAAACAAGGGCATATGCAGATTAGGGTTGCTGCCAACCATCGGACGCCGTTGCGTCCCATTGCTGAAAAAATAGTGGTTATCATATGTGTTATTGTTGGTTATTGTTCTTTTGTATAAGATCCTTGATCACATCAACCTCATCCTGCCGGTACGGGGTACCGTCTTTTCGGAAGATATCATGGAACCACAACGGGGGCTCTCCTGTATAGGTTTTGGTCCAGCTGTCCCACGGGTAAATGGTCTGCGACTTGCCGTCGACGAACCCCCAGTTGAACATTGCCACGTTGTATTTTTTGGCAATCGGCAAGAATCCTTCGAATGTACTGCCGTTAGGGCGGGCCATATATTCCGTACAAAGGAGCGGCTTATCATAGCGCTGCAGCTGTTGTATGCGCTTCTCGAAATCTTCCGGCGTGTCGTAGTTGTGAAAACTGATTACGTCCGACTGCTCTACCTGCAGTTTTTCGATGGGTTTCAATCCTTCATGCGTAGACCAGTCGCCCGCCCAGATTCCGGAGGTCAGCGGCTGGGATGGATTTGCTGACCGCGCCCACCCAAAGGCTTTCTCCAGCAACGGCATCACATATTCTACCTTATCCTTGATCTCAACGGCTTCATAGGACGGCCCGGTCATGTTGTCCGGCTCGTTCCAGATATCCCATCCCAGAATCCGGTTGTCCTGAGCGTAATGACCGATCACGCCTTTCACATAGCGTTCCAACCTGAGGTACTGGGTGCTGTCTTTCAGTGCCGCCTGTCCGGGACTTTGCACCCATCCTGAATTATGCACGTATGGTTTGGGCGCCCGCTGCTTCCCCAAGGCGGGGAATGGGTCCCAACAAGAATCAAAAAGCACGAACAGTGGCCGGATTCCGTGCCTGGAAGCAATGTTCAGAAATGAGTCAATGCGCACCAGAAAGCCGGCGGAATCCTGATCATAAAGAAGGTCGTGGAGGTATACCCGGGCAGTGTTCATGCCCAGGTCCGCTGCCCAGCCCAATTCCTTATCAATGGTCTGCGGGTCAAAAGTCTCGGCTTGCCACATCTCCAACTGATTGATGGCTGTTGCCGGGATATAGTTCGGTCCCACCAGCCAGCCTTGGTCGGCGTACCAGGCTTTGGCCTCTTCTGCAGTCCATACCGCCCTTGCGGGGACGTTGTTTTGCGGTTCACGGTTGGCACAACTTTCCAATAAGCCAACAAAGATGGTAATAAGCACTAACGGTCTGATAAAAATCGGCATAGCAATCTTGGTTATAATGGTTTTCGAATAGGCAGTATAATCTACCTTTCATTATACAAAAGAAGTGATAATGACAGCAGCATGTGACAACATTTTGTTTCAATCTTTCCCTATTTTGTCTCGAACTGAGCAATAGTTTTTACCATTTTTCCTGCTATCTTTGGCGTAACCAAACGGCCTTTTTATCGTGAGATCGGTTTTGTGGATATCTGTGCTGTATTTACTCGTTTTGCCCCGTATCGCCGGTGCACATCCCTATTACTTCAGGCACTATCAGGTTGAACATGGCTTATCGAATAATGCGGTGCTGTGCAGTACCCAGGATCATATGGGTTTCATGTGGTTCGGCACGAAGGATGGCCTTAACCGGTTTGACGGGAACTCGTTCAAGGTTTTCCACAGCGACCCGGATAGCCCGAATGGGTTGGGCAGCAATTTTATCCGGGCCTTGTTTGTCGATAAATCCGGCATTGTATGGGCGGGGACCGATAGAGGTATTTTCCTTTTCGATCCGGTCACTGAGCAGTTCACACCGTTTCACACTGAAATTACGAATGAGATCCTTGATATACAAGAGGATGATGACGGCAACATCTGGCTCATAAATGCGCTCACCCTGTATCGGTATTCCCCTTCATCCGGCCAACTCACCCGGATCACGGACATTTCCAGGCATCCTGTTTCCTCGCTCTGCGTGAGCGGGAACGGCAAGGTATGGATCGGCACGACGCAGGGCCAGCTGCTGTTGTATCAGACCGGCGCCGGTATCAGCTCGCAGCATTACCTGTTCGAGCACTCGCCCAATGTGACTTCGCGCTGGATAGAGCGCATTTTTGATAGCGGTAAGGGCTTCTTGCTTGTAGGTACTACCAAGCAGGGCGTAAAGCGGTTTCGCATCGCTGACGGCAGCTACACCGATCTTTCCACCTGCGACGGCGGCGGCACAGACATCTTTGTCCGCGACATTATTGAAAACAAACCGGGTGAATATTGGTTCGCGACGGAATCCGGCATTATTATTTACCGCGACGGAGCAGCAGCGTGCGATGTGCTGCGGAAACAGCGCGGCAACCCCTGGGCCCTGTCGGACAATGCTGTATACACGCTTTCCAAGGACAAGGAAAACGGCATTTGGGCAGGCACATATTTCGGGGGCATCAACCATTATGCGGAGTCCAACACGTTTTTTGAAAAGTTTTTCCCCATGGATGACGGCCGGACCATTTCCGGAAATGCCGTACGGGAGATCTGCGCAGACAGCCGCGGTAACCTCTGGATCGGTACGGAAGACGGCGGCCTCAACAAGCTCACGCCCGACGGCGGGCAGATTACGCATTTTCTGCCAACGGGCGCTCCGCACAGTATCGCTTATTCAAACATCCACGGGTTGCTGGCCACCGGCGATACGCTTTGGGTGGGTACGTTTGAACATGGCCTGGACCTGTTGGATATCCCGACCGGCAAAGTGATCCGGCACTACAACGCGGACAGCAGGGACGGGATGTTGGGTAACAATTTTATTTTCAATATTTACCGCACTTCAGACGGCCTGGTGCTACTGGCCACCGGCAGGGGCCTCTATGCCTATGAACACTCGGGCAAGCGTTTCCGTATCGTACCGGAGTTTCCGGAGCACATTTTTTATACTACCCTTTTTGAAGATAGCCACGGAACCATTTGGGCAGGAACCTGGCGCGATGGGCTGTATTATTTTAATCCGCGGACCGGCCGCAGGGGCAATTTTGTACACGATGCCCAGCAGCCCAGCAGCATCGGCAGCAACAGGGTCAACCGGATATTCCAGGACAGCCGCTCAAACGTTTGGATAGCCACCGAGGGCGGTCTTTGCCGGCTCAATCCGACGGATAGCACTTTCCGCAGGTACGGCATTGCCCATGGATTCCCCAGCAACCTTATCCTCGCCATGTTGGAAGATGCAGATAACCGCTTATGGGTCACCACGTCAAAAGGACTTGTGCGGTTCGACATCGCCACCGAAAAAATCAAGGTATTCACGAAGGCCAATGGCTTGCTGGGCGATCAGTTTAATTATAATTCGGCATATAAGGCTCCGGACGGCACATTATATTTTGGCAGCGTAAAGGGCCTGATCCGGTTCAACCCGGCGAACTACCGGGAAAATGCATACGAGCCCCCGGTGTACATAACAGGCATCCAGGTCTACAACCGCGAACTGGAAATCAGCAAGCAGGGATCTCCTCTCACCCGATCCATCAGTTTTACCGACCGTATTGAGCTAAAGCACAACCAATCATCATTCAGTATTGATTTCGCGGCCCTTAGTTTCGTATCGCCGGGGATGACTGAATATGCCTATAAAATGGAGGGTTTGGACAAGGAATGGACCCACATCCGGACCAACCGAAAAGCGTACTTCACGGAGCTGCCGCCTGGAACCTATCTTTTCCGCGTAAACGTTGCGGGCAGCAGCGGGGGATTCAAAGGCAAGGAAAGACAATTGGAAATCACCATTTTACCTCCTTTCTGGGCTAGTCTCCCCGCGTACCTGTTATACGCCGTGCTGGCTGCCGGAGCGGTCTGGTATACGGTCTGGAGCTATCATCGGCGCGTGCGTGAGCGGAACAAGCGCAAGCTGGAGATGATCCGGCACCGGAAAGAGGAGGAGCTCTATCGTGCGAAGATCGACTTTTTTACCAATGTGACACACGAGATCCGTACACCGCTTACCTTGATCAAGGCCCCGCTGGAGAAGGTGATGAAACATGCGGGGGAGCTGCCAACCGTCAAACATCATCTCCACACCATGGAACGCAATACGGAACGGTTACTGGAGTTGACCGACCAATTGCTTGATTTCCGGAAAACGGAAGTAACGGGCTATCAGCTGACGTTTTCACCGGTCGCCATCGATGAGCTGTTAAAGGAAAACTGCTCGGGATTCAAATTGATTGCGGCTCAGAAAAACATCCGCCTTAAGCTGACAATACCAAAATCGCCGTGTGTAGCCACTGTTGATAAAGAAGCGGTCACACAGGTCATCAGTAATCTGCTGACCAATGGGCTCAAATATGCGAAACGCATCATTCACCTTACGTTGCATGAACCCGGCCCGGCAGACACCACTTTTACCATTTCTGTCAAAAATGACGGTTATCTCATCCCCGACGAGATGAGGGAGAAGATATTTGAGACCTTTGTGCGGCTGAAAGCCACCAATCAGCAACAGGGAACCGGCCTTGGCCTGGCTCTTGCTAGGTCACTGGCACAGCTGCACAATGGGGAGTTGAGGCTGGCTGCTCCCGAAGCGGGAATGAATGTATTTGTGTTGACCCTACCCATTAAGCAAGAAACCAATCGAAACGGACATGGAACAAGGACAAACCAGACATGAACGGCCGACCATCCTGGTGGTCGACGACCACATTGAAATATTGGACTTTATCGCCGAAGACCTGAGCGACAGCTTTGAGGTACTCAAGGCGGCAGACGGCTTCCGCGCAATGGAATTGCTCGCCGGTCATCCGGTCCAACTGGTCGTAAGTGATGTTATGATGCCGGAAATGGACGGCTATGAACTGTGCCGCCGTATCAAATCAGACGTGGAACACAGTCACATACCTATCGTGTTGCTGACTGCCAAAAATACACTCCAGTCAAAGATACAGGGCCTGGAGCAGGGTGCTGATGCCTACATCGAAAAGCCATTTTCCCCGGCGCACTTGTATGCGCAGATCGGCAGCCTGCTGTCCAACCGGAACAAGATACGGGAATACTATGCCAGTACACCGTTCGCACACATCAAGACCATGGCACATACACGCGCTGACGAACATTTTCTTGAACAGCTCAATGAAGTGATCCAGCAGTACCTCTCAGACGCCGGTTTCGATGTGGAGCACCTGGCCGACAAGATGAACATGAGCAGGCCCACACTGTACCGTAAGATCAAGGCTATATCCGACCTAACGCCCAATGACCTGATCAATGTGGCAAGACTGAAAAAGGCGGCCGAGCTGCTCAGCGAGGGGCACTATAAAATTTATGAGGTTTCTGAAATGGTCGGGTACAGCTCCCAGACCCATTTCGGGCGCAACTTCGTCAAACAGTTCGGCATGTCCCCAAGCGAGTTCCTTGCGCATCAACGGCAATAAAAAAGGGGGCTTACGCCCCCCTTCCATCAATCTATCTTGATGTGATACAATCGCTGGTGCCAGCTTTTCAGTTCGGATTCTGGTATTTTCACCACTTCCCTATCATATGTCATCAGTCCGTTGGTTTCCACCTCCACATCAGTGGTCTGGGTATAAACCGCCGCTGAAAGTCCCAGGGGAATCAGGCGGGCAAGGTCGTTAACCAGTCCCTCGTAACGACGTTTCAGTTCATCGGCATTCTTGAAGCTCTGATAGCCCCAGTTGTCCTTGTTCTGCCAAGTATGACCCTCAACCGGAAGCCCCAGGCCTCCGAACTCACCGAGTGTGAGGATTTGCTTATCTCCGAACAAGTCCGGCCTGGGCATAACCGCATCCGGGTAATTGTGAATGTCCAGGATCTGGCCTACCGGGAAAAAGTTTCCCCCGCTGGCACTGTTTACCAGCCTTGACGGGTCGTACGCCATTGTCCACTCGGTAATTTCCTTGGTTTTGAACTGACCCCACGCCTCATTGAACGGCACCCACACTACAATGCTGGGGAAATTATGCAATGCGTCCATGATAGCCTTCCATTCCTTGCGGTAGATCGCCTCCGATTCCGGGGAACGGTTTTTGTCATGCTGTTTGCCTGAAGTAATGCCCGGACGCATGTCCCAATGATTACCGCCCAGATCACCGCTGGGCATATCCTGCCAAACGACCAGACCGATGCTGTCACAGTAGTAATACCAACGGGCAGGTTCCACTTTGATATGTTTACGGATCATATTGAAGCCCATGGCCTTGGTCTCTTCGACATCAAAGCGCAATGCCTCATCCGTAGGCGCCGTATATAACCCATCGGGCCACCAACCCTGGTCAAGTGGTCCGTATTGGAAAACGAACTCGTTATTGAGCATCATCCGCTGCAGACCCTTTTGGTCCTTCTCCATGGATATTTTACGCATGGCGAAATAGGAAGAAACCTCATCCACGGTCTTGCCTTTGCGGAGTACCGCTACTTTCAGGCCATAACGGAACGGGCTGTCCGGTGACCACAGCTCCGGATTGCTGATGCTCAGGGATACGTCCGAGCCTATAGCCGCCGTCTGCTCAGCCACCTTTTCAGACCCCTTCCAGGCCGATACGCGCACTTCATCCCCTTCCTTCGCTCCCGCAATAGCCGCGTTGACCAATAATGTGCCCTTATCTATATCCGGTGTCTGTTTTGTGGATGCTACGTAGGTCTCGGGAACGCCCTCCAGCCACACGGTCTGCCAAATGCCCGTTACCGGCGTGTACCAGATACCGTGGGGATTCACCACCTGTTTTCCGTTGGGTTGGGGGCCTTCGTCAGTAGGATCCCATACGCCCACTGTAATCTGTTGTTTGGCACCTTTATTAAGGAAATCAGTGATATCAAACGAAAACGGATCGAAGCCGCCCTCATGTGTACCCACTTTTTTACCGTTTACATATACCGCACATCGCCAATCCACTGCGCCGAAGTGCAGTAGCACCCGCTGTTTCCGCAGCTCCTTGGAAATTGTGATTTCCCGGCGATACCATAAGGAACTGTCTTTGCCAACCGTGCGGCCCACACCCGAAAGGGAGGATTCTACGGCGTAAGGCACCAGGATCTGCCCTTCGTAGGTTTCAGGAGCGCTGCCAAGGCTGCCCGGAACGATGGCATACTCCCACAGGCCATTCAGATTTTGCCAGCCCTCACGCACGAGTTGTGGGCGGGGATATTCCGGCAAGGGGTTAGCCGGGTTAATGTCTTTTACCCAGCGGGACTTGATTTTATCGCCCACCGGCTGCCACTGGGCGGCATCCTGAGCCACCGATGGCTCGCTTAACAGCATGGATAAGCACGCGGCAAATAGCATACGCGTCGCTTTTCGTGTTTTTTCCATAGTCGGTTTTATTGTTTTAATTAAGGTTTATTTATGCTAAACGATACAAAACAACTGATAATTATTGACTCCTCATCAGCCTTTTGTCTCATTATTTCCACATATTGTCTTACTTATCATCCCGGACTATCATTGAATTGTCAGTATGTTAACTTTTTTGTCGTTTACAAACGTTTTTTGTAACATTTTACGTTAATGTATACCAAAGAAGCAGATTTTTTATTACTTTCGCATTGAACGATTGTTTGCGTGCAGAAATATGATGCTGTCGACCAGGATAAAAAGGGAAATATTTGCAAAGCTGTTCTTTGCCGTCTTCTTCTCGAAGATGTGTATTTCCACTGCACCGCTTTTCGTCCACGGGTTTGACCGGGAGGCTTTGCGGCAGGTCGTTATGCAGCTTGAAATTGAAAACAACAACGGAAAGTCAGGCATGGGCGACCAGGTCAAGGACATTTTCACCAAGGAATTTACCAAAGCCCTTTCCGATTTCCAACTGCAACCTCCAACCGACTTTATTATCCAAGCAAATTATATCACCGACGATGCCCAGCACATCCGGGCATTTTACCCGGCTGTACCGACCCCCCCTCCGAACTGTTAAGCTCACCTACGCCGATAAGGCCCGTTTACATTAATTGATTTCATTTTTTTTCGCTTACGGGTGTGATCCGTTCCAGCGATAAATGAATCGAGCATTTAACAGTTTAGAACAACATTTTTTATGTTTGGTACACGTGTATCTGCGTTTTGGAGATTATCAAAGCGCGATTTGAAATATGATTTTCCGGCAAGTATTGTCGTGTTTTTGGTCGCCCTGCCATTGTGTTTGGGAATCGCGATGGCGTCCGGGGCACCGTTGTTTGCCGGGTTGCTTACCGGCATCATCGGCGGTATTGTGACCGCCTCGATCAGCGGTTCCCAGCTTAGTGTCAGCGGCCCCGCCGCGGGGTTGACCGTAATCGTCCTGAATGCCATTACTGATCTGGGCGTATATGAGACCTTTTTATTGGCGGTGGTGCTCGCGGGAGTGATCCAGTTTGTCCTGGGTGTGCTCCGTGCGGGTATGATCGGAAATTACTTCCCCTCATCGGTCATTATCGGGATGTTGGCCGCGATAGGCATCACCATCATCCTGAAACAGTTGCCCCATGCCGTGGGCTATGACTCAAGCTTCTTCGGGGAGGAGAGTTTTTTGCAACAGGACAACGAAAACACGTTCTCCGCGTTGGAAAAAGCCTTCGGGGCTATCAACTACGGCGCGTTTATTATCTGCGCCTTGTCTTTAGCCATCCTGATTTTGTGGCCAAAACTGAAGAAGGTGAGTATGGTGCCTGCGCCGCTGGTGGTTGTGATTGTTGGAGTATTACTGAGCCAATTGTTCGCCGGGAGCGGCTTTGAGCTTGGAAAGGACCACCTGGTTGTAATACCGGTCGTGGATTCTTTCAGCGGGTTCCTCAGTCTTTTCACATTTCCGGATTTCACACAGATCGTGAATAAGGACGTGTGGATCGCTGCCTTTACGATCGCGATCATAGCCAGCTTGGAAACCTTGCTGAGTCTGGAAGCGGTGGATAAGATCGACCCATTCAAGCGCGTTTCCCCTACCAACCGGGAGCTCCTTGCGCAGGGCGTGGGAAATACCTGCTCCGGTATGTTGGGCGGACTACCCATGACAGCTGTGATCGTACGCTCGTCTGCAAATGTCAATGCGGGCGGACGCACGCGGCAGAGCGCCATCCTGCATGGTATATGGTTGTTGCTGGCCGTCCTGTTGATACCCAACATCATTAACCTCATTCCGCTGGCGTGTCTGGCCGCCATCCTGCTCCATACCGGATATAAGCTGGCAAAGGCGTCACTGTTCAAGCAGATGTGGCATAAAGGACTTGACCAGTTTATTCCGTTCATTGTAACGATATTGGCCGTGGTCTTTACCGATCTGCTGACCGGTGTGGGCATCGGACTGGTAGTTGCCATGTTCTATATTCTCCGGAACAATATGTCGAATGCGTTTGAGTACGACATCGATGAAAATGAAGATGGGGCCAAGATCACCATCACCCTTGCCGAGGAAGTAACCTTCCTGAACAAAGCGGCGATCCAGAAATCCCTGTACAATCTACCCAAGGGGATCAATGAAATCGTGATCGACGGATCCCACAGCCGGTTCATAGACAAGGATGTGATTGAGGTGATCAAGGACTTTGAACAGAACGCCGTGAGCAAAGGCCGCATCGTTGAACTGGTCGGAATAGTGAACAGGAAGAATGTACCGAACATCAAACATTTTACGCAGGCAATCTTAAAAAGCAATGCGTCTAAGAAGGAAATTGCCAAATCGCAGACCACATAGTGATCACTGATGAAATCTATGTAACTTAGCAAAACGAAAAAATTACAGACATTAAACTTAAATTTTCAACGTGATCATATGCTGAAGAAACAATTGCAAAACCCAGAATTGAAAGCGAGTTTTGAACAAATCCTGGCGGGAAACAGCGAATGGATGAAGCTGGTCAAGGAAGACACAACCGGACGCTTCCAGCAGCTCGCAAAAGGTCAACAACCCGAGATTCTTTGGATAGGATGCGCTGACAGCCGGGTACCGGCCAACATGATCACCAATACGAAACCGGGAGAGGTCTTTGTTCACCGTAACATCGCAAACGTATGTGTGCATTCCGACATGAACATGCTGAGCGTACTTGACTATGCAGTAAACGTATTAAAAGTCAAACATGTCATTGTCGCAGGACACTATGGGTGTGGAGGAGTTGCCGCTTCACTAAGCCGCAAACAATTCGGTGTGATTGACAACTGGCTGTGCCACATCAAGGACGTTTACCGCCTTCACAGCGAAGAGATTGATGCGATAGAAGACGAAGAGCAAAAGGTCAACCGGCTGGTTGAACTGAATGTCGCCGAACAGGTCTTTAACCTATGCTCCACGTCCATCATCCAGAACGCCTGGAAAGAGCGTAGTGACTTGGCCGTGCATGGCATGGTCATCGACATTGCTACTGGCAAATTAGTTGACCTGGATATTACCTTTACCGACAGTGAGGGATTAGGGAAAGTTTTTGCCTACCACTGATGGTGATAAACAACGTGATCTGACTGTTAAATCAAAAAAGGCGGCCTGCGGGCCGCCTTTTTTGATGTGTTTACTTTTTTATTCCTCTCCCAGGAACGGATACCGGTAATCCCGTGGTGGATCAAAAGTTTCTTTGATCGTACGCGGCGATACCCACCGGAGAAGATTGATCATCGATCCGGCTTTATCGTTGGTTCCAGAGCCGCGTGCGCCTCCAAATGGCTGCTGCCCCACGACTGCCCCCGTACACTTGTCATTGATGTAGAAATTGCCGGCCGCATGCCGTAAAGCGTGTGTTGCTTCCGCTATAGCATACCGATCCTGCGCGATTATCGCCCCTGTCAACGCATAAATTGACGTTTTATCGATTATCTCAAGCGTCTGTTCCCATTTCTCATCTTCATAGACGAACACTGTGAGCACCGGACCGAATAATTCCTCACACATCGTCACGTAATCCGGACGCTTGGCCACGATGACGGTAGGATGGATAAAATAGCCTTCGCTCTTATCATATGTTCCCCCTGCAATGATCTCAGCATCCGGATCCTCCTTGGCTGCATCGATGTACTTCGCCAGCTTGTCGAAAGATTTTTCGTCGATCACCGCGTTGATGAAATTGCTGAAATCCTCAGCCGGGCCGATCTTGAACGACTCCACGTCCTTGACGATCAAATCCTTCAACGCCGGCCATAACGACCGCGGGATATAAACCCGTGAAGCAGCCGAGCATTTTTGTCCTTGGTATTCAAACGCACCGCGTACGATTGCAGTGGCTGATACTTCTGTGTCTGCGGAAGGGTGCACCAGGATAAAATCTTTTCCTCCGGTCTCCCCCACAATGCGAGGATACGATTTATACCGGTGTATATTCTCTCCGATGGTTTTCCAGATGTTCTGAAAAACAGCAGTAGAACCCGTAAAATGAATACCGGCAAAATCAGGATGCTTGAAAATCACCTCGCCGGCTTCCGGACCGTCCACATAGATCAGGTTGATTACGCCATCCGGCACTCCGGCTTCACGGAACACCTCCATCAGCACATGTGCTGCGTAAACCTGGGTATTTGCAGGCTTCCATACGACCACATTTCCCATCATGGCTGCCGAAGTGGGGAGGTTACCGGCGATTGCAGTGAAATTGAAGGGCGTGAGCGCAAAAACAAATCCCTCAAGCGGACGTTGTTCCACGCGGTTCCAGCTGCCCCGTGGTGATATCGGGGGCTGCTGTGCGTAGATCTCAGTCATATATTTGACATTGAAACGGAGAAAATCCACTATTTCACAGGCAGAATCGATCTCTGCCTGATAGGCATTCTTCGACTGGCCAAGCATGGTAGCTGCATTCATCCTGTAACGGTATGGCCCTGCGATCAGGTCAGCTGCTTTCAGAAATATGGCTGCCCGGTGCTCCCAGGGCAGATCCTCCCATGCCGCCTTCGCTGAAAGTGCGGCATTGATAGCGGCCTCCACGTGTTCCTTGTTTCCATAATGGAAATACCCGAGCACATGTTTGTGACGGTGGGGAGGGTGGATACCAATCCGATTATCTGTACGAACCTCTTCTCCGCCGATATACATCGGTATATCAACCTGCTGGGAAAGGGCTGAGTCAAGCGCTTGCTTCAAAGCCTCCCGTTCCTTGGATCCGACCGCATATGATAATACGGGCTCGTTCACCGGATCGGGCACATTGAAAAATCCTTTTAACATGATGTCATTCTTTTTGATGTGAAGCTACAAAAATACCAAAAGCCGGACGGCTCTGCAATTAAACTTTTTGTGACAAACGATCTTCGGATTTGCCGGGTGTTTTATAATTTTATACAATAAAAAAACAAATACAAATGATCAAATTTCGCAGAACCGATTCGAACGACGGGGATTTTATAATGCTCGTTAACCTCCTCGATGCCGATCTGGCTGAACGGGATGGCGAAGAGCATGCTTTTTACGATCAATTCAACAAAATTGATACCATACGGAATGCCATAGTGGCCTATAAAGGCAATACCCCTGTCAGTTGCGGTGCATTCAGGGAATATGGTCCAACCGTCGTTGAAATCAAACGCATGTATACCCTTCCGGCCCACCGTGGTAAAGGGATCGCTTCAAGCGTGCTGTCAGAACTTGAAGCCTGGGCTACAGAACTGGGATATGCGCGCTGCATCCTCGAGACCGGCAAAAAACAACCGGAAGCGATTCAGCTGTATCAAAGGAATGGTTACCGATCCATACCTAACTATGGGCAGTATGCCGGAATCGGAAACAGCGTTTGTTTCGAAAAACTGATGGGTACCTAGCTATGAGATGCTGCAGTCTCTTGATGGTGCTGACGCTCCTGCTTTTGCCCTTGGCACGGGCACAGGATGGGCTTGGGCGGCTGGAAGTGACTGCCAACGGGCATTACCTGCAGTACGAGGATGGAACGCCGTTTTTCTGGTTGGGCGATACCGCCTGGGAGCTGTTTCACCGGCTGTCAAAGGAAGAGATCGAACGGTACCTTGACAACCGGAAAGCCAAAGGTTTCAACCTGATCCAAGCAGTAATATTAGCTGAGATGGATGGATTGCGCACGCCTAACCGATACGGGGAGGTTCCGTTTGTAAATCTGGACCCGGACAAACCCAATGAGGCCTATTTCCGGCTAATCGATGAGGTGATCAACATGGCTGCTCAAAGGGGCCTGATCATGGGCCTGTTGCCTACCTGGGGCGACAAAGTATCCAAGATGTGGGGCATTGGACCGCAGGTATTCGATGCGGGCAATGCCTATCGATATGGCAAGTGGCTGGGTACGCGTTATGGCAGACACGACAATATTGTCTGGATACTCGGAGGCGACCGGCCACCGCTCCAGGACACTGTGGATGCACGGCCTATATGGCGTGCCATGGCTAAGGGGATACTTGAGGCAACGGGAGGAAAGGCCCTCCTTTCTTATCATATTTCCGGCGGGGAACGCTCTACCTCGCAACTCATTCATGGGGAGCCCTGGCTGCATGTCAACATGATGCAATCAGGGCACGGCTCGGGCCACGATGTGCCCGTATGGGAATGGATCCTGCGCGACCGAAGCATGGAACCAACCAAGCCCACTTTGGATGCCGAGCCTAACTATGAAGATCACCCGGTAAATCCCTGGCCGGAATGGAATCCCAAAAATGGTTACTTCAACGATTATGACGTACGGAAGCAGATTTACCGTTCGGTTTTTTCAGGGGCCTGCGGGGTAACCTATGGCCACCACAGCATCTGGCAGTTCTGGAGCCCGGAGGAAAAGAAAATCAATCACGCGGACCGCTATTGGACGGAGGCCCTTGACCGGCCCGGAGCATTCCAGGCAGGCTATCTCCGCCGGCTTATCGAATCAAGGCCATTTCTTGACCGTATTCCGGACCAGACGCTCATCCTGGACGGGCAGAGCGAAAAAGGAGGTTACTGTTCTGCGTACCGGGATAGCACCGGAAGCTACCTTATGGTTTATCTTCCTACCGGAAAGCGCATTGCCGTAAAAACGGCTGCGATTCCGGCGCGCCGTATCCGGGCATGGTGGATGCAGCCCGGTACAGCAAAGACCATTGATCTTGGCATGCTGGACAATACCGGCCGCCACGTTTTCACGCCGCCAAGCGTTGGTTATGGAAATGATTGGGTACTGGTCATTGACAATCCGGATCACCACTATCCCATCCCCCAATTTACGGAAACCAAATGAATCAGATGGAAACACCAAAAACGTTGTTCGAAGAGCTTTTTACCTATAATTTTCACTCCAATCAGCAACTGGCGGAGGTACTGGATACAAACCATGAAAAAATCGATCCTAAATCCTGGTCCCTGTTCAGCCATGTATTGAACGCGCATGAAATATGGAACTGCCGGATACTTGGGTTGCATCCGACCCACCCCGTTTGGGGAGACAGACCTCTGGGAAAGCTGGCCGCAATAGACCGGAAGAATTATGAACAAACCGTGTCCCTTCTTAAGGACTGCGACCTGACCGACGCCGTTTCGTATAAAACAAGCACCGGTCAGGCGTTTACGAATTCCATCGGGGAGATTCTCTTCCACATCATCAATCATTCTACGTACCACCGTGGGCAGATCGCGCTCTTGTTCAGGCAGCATGACATGGACCCGCTTGTCAGCGACTATATTTTTTTTAAGCGATGAACCTGTCAATTCTTCAGCCGCTCCTTGAATACCTTTTTGAACTTTTCCAGTTTCGGCACGATCACGTATTGGCAGTAGGCTTGTTCCGGGTTCAGCCTGAAGTAATTCTGATGATAGTCTTCAGCAATATAGAAGGTGGTATAAGGCTCCAGCGTGGTGACAATCGGCTGTGTATATACTTTTTCTTCCGTGAGCCGTTTTATGTAATAAGCAGCCTTTTCACGTTCCGTTTCATTACGGTAGAAAATGGCGGAACGATACTGTGTCCCTACATCATTACCCTGTCTATTAAGCTGGGTAGGATCATGTGCTGTAAAAAACGCCTCAAGCAGCTGGTCATACGTAATTACTTCAGGACGGTAAATTATCTCGATGGCCTCCGCATGACCCGTCCTACCGGTAGTCACTTGCTCATACGATGGGTTGGCCACCCTTCCGCCGATGTACCCCGAGATGACCGTATCCACACCTTCAAGGTGCTGGAATTGGGCCTCAGTACACCAAAAACAGCCTCCTGCAAAGATTGCCGTATCGATATGCTTTGAGGTATCGCGTAGTTCCATCGATTCAGGGCTGGAAGACGGCACATCAGCTGTGCGGGACCTGGTTTGCTGGCAGGAAACCCACAATAACACTATAGCGGTCATTGCACATATCTTTAACATTCCTTGCATCATTTGTCTTATATCCATACTATTCTGCCTTCAATACAATCTTTCCGAACTGGGAAGAGGCATCCATTTTCCGCAACGTTTTTTCCGCATCTTCAAGCGGACTGACGCTATCAATGACCGGCCGTATCTGCTGCGCTTCAACCAATGCCAGCATACCGGAAAAGTCAGCCGGCGATCCCATTGTCGTCCCGAGCAGGGAAAGCTGCTTCCAGAAAATCTTTCTGCCGTTGAGCGACGGAATATCACCGGCGGTTCCGCCGAAGAACACGATCCTGCCTCCTGGGTTTGCCAGATCAAGATAATGTGCAAAACCGTCACCCAATGCGCTGTCCAGAATCACGTCAAACCCGCCAACTTGATCTTGAAGTTGGGATAACCATTCGGTGTCGGTATAGCGGACGCCTCCCTTCGCCCCGAGCGCCATCGCCCTGTCGATCTTGTCTGCGCTGCTGGACGTTACATAGACCGATGCCCCCGTATGGACCGCCCACTGTATGGCAAAGGTGGCGACACCACCTCCTGCGCCCGTTACCAGCACCTTCTCGCCTGGCTTCAGCGCAGCCCGGCTGAAAAGTGCCCTGTACGCCGTCAGTCCGCCGAGGGGCAAAGCCGCTGCTTCTTCAAAAGACAGGTGTGACGGCTTCCCGTGAAGATTCGCCACCGGCACCCGCACATATTCCCCGAACGTGCCGTCCTGGGGTAGGCCCAGGATATGAAAACTCCGCTGCTGGAATGCTTCGCTCTCACCCCATGCTATGCAGGGGTTAATGATCACCTCACGGCCAAGCCACTCCTCATTAGCTGCCGCACCCACCCGTTCAACCGTACCGGCTCCGTCCGACCCCAGAATGATCGGGAACTTTAAACCCGCATACAACCCCTGCTGAATCCACCAATCCCGTCGATTGAAAGCTGCGGCCCGGATGCGCACCAGCGCCTCATCGGGGCCGGGTTCAGGAGTTGGCACGTCCATCCACGTCAGTGGCTTTTTGATTCCTTCAAGTACGATAGCTTTCATCTGTAGATAATTTAATCTTCAATGGCCAGATGGAACCTTTGATGATTAAAATAATCATTCCTCTATGGGTTTGATTATTTTAATCATGCCGGTTTCATATACAAACATAAAAGGCGGCTCGCACAGGATGTACGGCCGCCGTTCTTGCATCCTCTTATTATTACGACTTACTTGACTTCCGTGTAACGCTTAGCAACAGCATTCCAGTCGATCACGTTAAAGATCGCGTCGAGATAGGCTGGCCGTTTGTTTTGGTACTTGAGGTAATAAGCGTGTTCCCATACATCAATGCCAAGGATAGGCGTACCTTTCACTTCAGCAATATCAAAGAGTGGGTTATCCTGATTGGCAGTAGACGTTACCTGAAGTTTTCCGGAGCTGTCAACCACCAGCCATGCCCAACCGGATCCGAACCGGGTAGCCCCCGCTTCCTGCAATTTCTTTTTCAATTCATCAAATGACCCGAAAGTTTCATCAATGGCAGTAGCCAGTTCGCCGGAAGGCGTACCGCCACCATCCGGTGAAAGGATGGTCCAGAACAATGAATGATTATAATGCCCGCCTCCGTTGTTACGCACCGCAGCCGGATATTTCGAAATGTTTTGGCAGATTTCTTCAATTGTCAGGTTTTCTGCGTCGGTGCCCGCAATGGCTTTGTTCAAATTATCTACATAAGCCTGGTGGTGCTTTCCATGGTGGATTTCCATGGTGTCCTTGTCAATATGAGGTTCCAATGCATCTGTGGCGTAAGGCAACGCCGGTAGTTCAAAAGCCATAGTACGTATTGTTTTAAATTAATAATAATTAGTGTTGACAAACTTAACTAATGTTGCCTATAAAAGCAACGATCAATCCCGGGCTTTTGTTTTCCGTAGCACCACATACCTGCCTAGCTGATACGTTTATTACGGAAAAATGACGTAATCAGTGATGCGCAATCCTCCATCAGGACACCGCTGATCACTGTTGTCTTTGGGTGCAGCAGTTTCGTGCCAAACGTTGAGAACCCCCTTTTCTCATCGCTCGCACCAAAAACGATACGGGAGATCTGTGTCCAATAGGCAGCTCCGGCGCACATGACGCAGGGTTCGATGGTAACATACAGCGTGCAGTCAGTCAGGTATTTGCCGCCAATGAAGTTGGCCGCAGCAGTAAACGCCTGCATCTCAGCGTGTGCCGTCACATCATTCAACCGTTCCGTAAGGTTATGCCCCCTTCCGATGATACGGCCGCCGTGCACGATAACTGCTCCGATCGGCACTTCGTCCTGGTCCAGCGCGCGGCAAGCCTCCTTGAGTGCTTCTCTCATAAAGAACTCATCAGAGATGGTATCGCCCGCATTTTCAAAATTAACGTATCTCATGGCTGAAGGTTCAAACCAGTCTGGCTCCGTCAGGTACTTTGCGCTCAATCGTACTCAATATGATATCGCCGTTCTCATCGGCGAAGCCTGTAACCAGGCATTCCGACATAAAATCAGCTATCTGTTTCTTCGGAAAATTGACCACGGCGATCACTTGCCTGCCCAGTAAATTTTCTTTTGTATAGTGTTTGGTAATCTGGGCGCTGCTCTGCAGAATTCCGATGGCTGGACCGAAGTCGATCTTTAGCTTATAAGCTGGCTTCCGCGCCTTTGGGAAATCCTCTACATGGATAACAGTCCCTGCACGCAATTCCACCTTTTCAAAGTCGCTCCAGGTTATTGCTTCCATACCGGACACTAAAGTCTATTACTATTCAGATCAGCCAATCCCTTTTTCAGGGTAAACACAACGTAATCGCGGTTGCGTTTTACACGACGCGCTAAACGGTCGATCAGCGCTTCCTCATTGCCCTCCTCAAAAGACAGATCGTCGTCTGAAAGGTGATTGTATTTACGCCTAAGTTTCTCCTTCAGTATGTCCCATTCGCCGGGAGTGATCCTAATACTTGACATCGCTCAGTGGTTTTACGCAAAAATAGGAATTTCCCTTGCGGCGGCAAATCTTATGTTGCATTTCAATTTCGGCTTGAATTTTGTAGCAGCGTTCGCATGTAAACAGTTTTACAAGCAAAACAAAAACTATTAAACATTATGAAAAAGTATTTTATCATTGCTTTTCTTGTTACGTCGGCTTATTTTGGAGCGAGCGCGCAGTTGTTGCCAACGTTTCAGCTCGGCGTAAAAGCGGGGCTGAACTTTTCCAACCTGAAATCTGACGACGGCAACTATTTTGACGCAAGCACCCGGACCGGCTATCAGGCGGGTGTGTGGGCCCGTATCGGTGGAGCCGGCGTGCATTTCCAGCCGGAACTCTATCTGACAGGCAAAAGTTCAGAGGCGAGACTGGTTGAAGAGAATGAGGAAGGTAAAGTCTCATTCACTTCCCTGGACTTGCCTTTATTGCTCGGCACGCGTATCGGCCTCGGCCCCGCTGGTCTGCGCATCGTAGCCGGCCCTGTCGTGTCATTTGTTGTTGATAAAAATATCGGCGACGCCCTGGCACAGGTCCCAGAATTCAGCGAGTACAAAAACCAGGCATGGGCCGTAACCGGCGGCCTCGGACTTGACATCAGCAACTTCCGGGCTGACCTGCGCTACGAACACGGGCTGAGCGAACTGAGCAAGAACGAAAGCGCCCCCCAAAAAATAAATCTTTGGACCATAGGGATAGGCTATCGCCTGTTCTGACCGGGCCGGCATCCATAGCTTTGAACGCCATGTCCAGTGTGGACATGGCGTTTGCTTTTCCGTCACCCCAGAAATATTAGAACTATTCTAAATTAGCGATTTTGCTTGTTTGTTTTCACCGATATTAAATCTATTGGTAGATTTGCTTACCGAATTTAAAATAAGCGAGGAGAATGAGTAAATCGAGCCGTCTGTTTTCTTCCACACTGGGGAAGAAACTGATTATGAGTTTAACCGGTCTGTTTTTATGCACATTTCTGGTGGTCCACCTGATAGGTAATCTCCAGTTATTCTATGACGATCAGGGCAAGGCCTTTAACGACTATGCCCACTTCATGACCCACTTCACCCCCATTAAAATCGTTTCTTACCTACTTTATGCATCGATCGTGGTGCACGCCATCTATGCACTGGTTTTAACCATCCGTAACCGCAAGGCCCGTCCCGTTGGGTATGCTGTATTCCAAGGTTCTGCCAACAGCGCCTGGAGCTCACGCAATATGGGCGTGCTTGGCACCATATTACTGGTCTTCATCGTGACACATATGGCGAATTTCTGGTGGAAATATCACAATGACGGTGTACCCTACGTTGAGTACCGCACCGATCTGGCCACTCAGGAAACGACGGTAACGGAATTGATCGGCGACGAATACACCGACTACGTGAAGTATGTGGATAATGACGTGGAGGTGCTTAAGGCGAAAGACCTTTACAAGCAAGTGCAGTTTACATTCAATAGCTGGTATCTGGTCCTTTTTTATGTGATCGCAATGGCAGCATTGTCTTTCCATTTGATCCACGGTTTCAAAAGCGCCTTCCAAACTTTAGGGTTTGATCATAAGCGCTATGCCCCGTTGATCCGGTTTCTCGGGATCTGGGTATTCGGAGTTGCTATTCCGATTGGATTCGCAGCTATGCCATTGTACTTCTATTTTTTCAACTAAGCTAATAACAATTGCCGCGTACGGCTTGTGCGGCACAATGATATAAGGGATATCGCATGATGTTAGATTCAAAAGCACCAGCTGGGCCATTGGCCGAAAAGTGGTCAAACCATAAGTTTAACCTCAAACTGGTTAATCCGGCCAACAAACGTAAATATACGATCATCGTGGTGGGCACCGGGTTGGCGGGTTCGTCCGCAGCGGCCTCACTGGCTGAACTGGGTTATAATGTAAAAGCCTTCTGTTATCAGGACAGCCCCAGACGGGCGCACTCTATCGCGGCGCAGGGCGGAATCAATGCTGCTAAAAACTATCAAAATGACGGAGACAGTGTTTTCCGTCTGTTCTATGACACCATTAAAGGGGGAGACTATCGTGCACGGGAAGCCAACGTATACCGCTTGGCTGAAGTGTCGGTAAACATCATTGACCAATGTGTCGCACAGGGTGTGCCGTTTGCACGGGAATACGGTGGATTACTGGATAACCGTTCGTTTGGCGGAGCACAGGTATCCAGAACTTTTTACGCGCGTGGACAAACCGGACAGCAGCTGTTGCTTGGAGCCTACTCTGCGCTGAACCGCCAGATCAACAAGGGCAAGGTTCAGATGTTCAATCGCCATGAAATGCTGGATCTCGTCACGATTGACGGCCATGCACGTGGCATCATCACGCGTAACATGGTGACCGGAGCCATAGAGGCACACGAGGGCCACGCTGTACTGTTGTGTACAGGCGGCTACGGCAACGTATTTTACCTATCTACCAACGCCATGGGCTGTAACGTTACGGCTGTATGGCGGGCCCATAAACGTGGTGCATTTTTCGGAAATCCCTGCTATACGCAGATCCATCCCACGTGTATTCCGGTGACCGGCGATCATCAGTCCAAACTGACACTGATGTCCGAGTCGCTCCGCAACGATGGACGCGTGTGGGTTCCTAAGACTGTTGAGCTTGCCCAGAAACTGCGCAAAGGCGAGATCAAAATATCCGATATCAAGGAGGAAGACCGCGATTACTACCTTGAACGTAAATATCCCTCATTTGGCAACCTGGTCCCTCGGGACGTTGCCTCGCGGAATGCTAAAGAAGTAGTGGATGAAGGACGGGGCGTAGGTGCATCGGGCATTGCCGTATTCCTGGATTTCGAGGAGGCCATTAAACGCCTGGGAGAAGATGCGGTCAGGGCCAAGTATGGCAACCTCTTCGATATGTATTACCAGATTACCGATGAGAATCCTTACAAACAGCCCATGCGGATCTACCCAGCTGTGCACTACACAATGGGAGGTCTCTGGGTGGACTACAACCTAATGACCACCGTACCGGGGCTATATGCCCTGGGCGAGTGCAACTTCTCTGACCACGGCGCAAACCGTTTAGGTGCATCGGCATTGATGCAGGGACTGGCTGACGGTTACTTTGTCATTCCTTATACCGTAGGCGATTATTTGGCGCGTCTGGGTTTTGACCCGGTGGACAAAAGCCATCCGAACTTCGAAAAAACGCGCAAAGAAGTAGAAGACAATGTACAGCGTCTGCTCTCACTTAAGGGATCCAAGACCGTGGATGACATCCACAAGAAACTCGGCAACATTATGTGGGAGTACTGTGGAATGGCGCGCAATGAAGCCGGGCTGATCAAAGCCAAAGGTCTGATACAGGAACTGCGCAGAGAGTTCTGGAGTGACGTGACAGTATTGGGAGAGAATGAAGAAATGAACCAATCGCTGGAAAAGGCGGGCCGCGTGGCGGACTTCCTCGAGCTTGGTGAACTGATGGTGGACGATGCGCTTAACCGTCGGGAATCCTGCGGTGGACACTTCCGCGAAGAAAGCCAAACCGAAGAGGGTGAAGCCAAGCGTGACGACGAAAACTTCAGCTATGTCTCCGCATGGGAGTACAAAGGCGAAAACCAACCCGAGGTGCTCCATAAAGAGCCACTGGTGTTTGAAAACGTAAAATTAACGCAACGAAGCTACAAATAAACAGTTAATTGCAGAGGCAAGGCGCTTGAGGTTGTAGCACAACGCATATTATTATGAGTGGAAACATGAACCTGACGCTAAAAGTTTGGCGTCAAAAAAATGATAAAACCAGGGGCAAGTTTGTCACCTACGAAGCCAAAAACATCTCTCCGGACATGTCTTTCCTGGAAATGCTGGATGTAGTGAATGAAGAGTTGATTCGGAAAGGTGAAGACCCTATCCATTTTGACCACGATTGCCGCGAGGGGATTTGCGGGATGTGCTCGCTGCATATCAACGGCCGCCCCCACGGGCCAAAACAGGGAACCACTACCTGTCAGCTCCATATGAGGAGTTTCCACGATGGACAGACTATTGTCATTGAACCATGGCGTGCTGCCGCATTCCCGGTCATCAAGGACCTGGCAGTAGATCGTACAGCATTCGATCGCATCCAACAGGCTGGAGGTTATATTAACGTCAATACAGGTGGCGTACCTGATGCGAACAGCACGCTTATCCCCAAGGTGGTGGCTGATGAGGCATTTGAATCCGCCACATGCATTGCTTGCGGTGCATGTGTGGCTGCGTGCAAAAACGCGTCGGCCATGCTGTTTGTTTCTGCCAAGATATCACAATACGCACTGCTGCCTCAGGGTCAGACGGAACGTTATAGCCGGGCACAGGCCATGGTTGCCCAAATGGACGCCGAAGGATTCGGTAGTTGCACCAATACCGGTGCGTGTGAAGCAGAATGCCCCGTTGGCATCAAGCTTACCAATATTGCGCGGATGAACCGTGAGTTCCTCACGGCCAAGATATTCAAGCAAGAGGAAGCGCACTGATTATAACGGGCGTAAGATATTCCGGGGCCGTACGCGGTTCCGGCGAACAGAAATATCCATGATTCATCAACTATGCCTCTGCATAGCAGTATCATGGATATTTTTTATTTTTACGGATCGCGTAATGGTTAAGGGGTGAGTACAGTTGTTAAAATAAGGCTTTTATTGTTGGTATTGTCGCTTTGTTTCATCGGCACGGCGGTTACCATTAATCTCACTTTCAACGATCGGGAGATCCTACTGCTCGACGGGAGAACTATCCAGCGCAATCTGCATACAAAAGAACAGCTTGTCAACAATTTTCTCCAGGACACCAGCCATTTCAACACGTTTAGATCAATTCCGGCCAATGGCGCGCTGACTGAAGAGCTCATCGCATATTTCGTAAAAAAGCATGACGTTTACCCCTTTACTTACGTTAACAATGAGCTGGTGTTTTGGGGCACGGACAAATTCGTTCCGAAAACGGATGCAGGCATCCGTGACGGAGTGGACATGATCCATGCGGAGAACGGCTGGTATGAATCAATCAAGAAAACGGTCGGCAACTTTTCTGTTCTATTTTTGATTCCCATCAAAACGGAGTTTCAGAAAAACAATGCTTATCTGCAAAATGTGTTTTCAAGACACCTTATCAGGACAAATAACCTGGAAATTGCAGACTACAATGATCAGTTCGTTCATCACATCAGGAGCATTACCGGCAAATACTTGTTCTCGGTTAAACTGCGGGGCGAAGAAACGCATGACTCTTTCTTTTCGGAACTGGAACTTGCTATGTGGATGCTGGCCGGTTTATCAGTTACCGTACTGCTGAACATCATCTGTGTATGGCTCGCCCGCCGTGGCTGGGTATGGTCGTCTGTGTTACTGTTTGCCCTTTGCCTGATAGGTATAAGGTATCTTGACCTCCATTATGGCTGGTTAGCATCCCATTTTTATACCGGTATGTTCGATCCACGGAATTTTGCGTCCAGCTTGTTATTCCCGCATCTGGGCGGATTACTACTTAACGTTATTGCATTTACTTGGCTGATCGGATACACTTACGCACTCAAAGACCAACTGAGAATACCCGGATGGGGACACAGCAGGACCGGCAGCCTTGTATTTGTTTTCCTCTTCGGAGCACTGATCTACTCCGTCAGCTACTCTATTACAGAAGTGTTCCGCGGACTGGTTACCAATTCGGACATCAGTTTTGATGTCACCAACATCCTCAACCTGAACACTTACAGTTGGATAGGGATCTTCGCCGTGTGCCTCAGCATTCTCGCACTTCAGTTGTTGATTGATCTGCTGGTTACGCTTGCTTATCAATTGATACCCGACATGCGCAGGCTGTTTGCCGCGGAAATACTGGTGGCGTGCTGCCTGGCCGGCATTCACTCTTATCTCGGGGGCTTTTCTGCTGATAATTTCTCATTCTCGTTTGTGTTAGTTACTGTTTTGGTTGCCTTGCGTACATGGTATGGGAAACGGGGCAGGCAGTTCAATATGGCTGTATTCATTTCTACGCTGTTGCTGATGGCTGCTGTAACAGCGATCAAGCATGGTGAGTTCCAACGGTACAAAAGGGATGAAGCGCAGAAACTCGTTATTTATAACTTAGAGGCGGTGGATGATGGCAATGCCATCGCACTGTTCTATGACCTGGAAAAAGAAATCGTCAAAGATCCGGTACTGATCGACTACTTCCGCTCACCGGAAAGACAGGACCGGGACCTGCTCCATGAACATCTGAAAAGGACGTACCTGAGCGGTTATTTGTCAAGATACGAGTTCGTAGCCCATGAATTTGACACTAACTCGTTTCCGATTGGCAGCAGCTCCGCAAGTAAACGATTAGCTTATCGTGATAAGGTGATATCTGGAGCGATCAAGGTGTCAGAGAATTTTTACCGCGGAAACAGTCGGTTCGGCAATTTCGAGTATTTTGCCCAGCTCCCGGTGGCCGACGGGGGTGAACCCCTGGGCACATTGCTTATCGAATTACAAAACCGCTCGTTCAGCCAGCTTGCCGCCTATCCCGATATTCTGACCGATAGCAGGATCGGCCAACAGCAGACCGAGCAGATGGGCAACTATGCCTACGCATTTTATCGGGATGGTATGCTGGTAAGTCAGTATGGCGACTATGTATACCCACTCTCCACAGAAAACTATCCAGTGGAACAGCGGAAATATATCTCGCTGGGAAGCACGGGGGGATTCAAACATATGATATACCGTCCTAACAGCCGGACACTCATTGCCGTAAGCCGTCCAGAGCAAAGCAGTTGGATGCAACTGGCGTCACTCTCCTTCCTTTTTCTGGTATTCCTGCTCTTTTCGATCCTCGCCTTCATATCCCGCTGGCTTGTGTTGACGTTAAACAGCAACGACTTCAGCTTAAGGAACCTTCGTTGGAGCTTTCTCGTCCTCACTAACAAGGTGCTTTATAGTACCCGTATCCAGACCTTTATGGTAACAGCGGTTGTGTTTACACTCATTATAGCAGGTACCATCACATTTCTGAGCATTAGCCGTCAGTTCAAGAAACAGCAAGAAAACGCTGTCTTAAAAAATGTCGTGGATATTGCCGGTCGTCTGGAATCCAGAATGTTGAAGGACTCCAATGGCAACCGCGGTATATCGACCGACGAGCAGTTCAACACTGTCGCGGAATCCGTGGCGTCTGACCTTAATTTGTTCGGTACGGACGGCCAATTGATATATGCGACTCAACCCCGCATTTACGACCTTGAACTGATATCTTCCTATATGCATCCGCAGGCTTGGCTGCATATGGCCCGGTACCAACGGTCAGAATTCATACAGCATGAGCAAATCGGCGGAATGAACTACATCGCCGCCTATGCGCCGATCCGGAACGATTCGTATGAACCTATCGCATTCCTGAGCCTACCCTACTATAGTTACCAAAAAGAGTTTGACCAAAACGTCGGAATGCTGCTCAATACGTTGGTTAATATCTATGCCTTGGTTATTCTGGTTCTCGGCTTGTTTGCGGTGTTCGTCGCGAACAAAATCACAGCTCCGCTGGCCCTGGTGCAACGCAGTCTTGCAAAAACAACGATCGGTAGCCAAAATGAACCCATTTTCTGGAAGCGTCATGACGAGATCGGCAGTCTGATCAGGGAATATAATTTGATGATTGCAGCGCTGGAACAAAGCGCTAACACAATCATGCGCTCAGAGCGTGAATCTGCGTGGCGGGAGATGGCCAAACAGGTTGCTCATGAGATAAAAAACCCCCTGACTCCTCTAAAGCTCGGAATCCAGCAACTGGAGCGGTCATGGAGAGAAAAAGACCCCAGGTTCGACGAACGCTTTGAACGGTTCAGTGGTTCATTTATTGAACAGATCGAAAGTCTTTCCCGCATTGCCTCTGAATTTTCTGAATTCGCCAAGATGCCGGACACCCAGCTGAAAGAGGTAGACATTCTCGACATTATTAATAAGGCTGTGGAAGTGTTCAGCAATAATGATGGCGTCAGCATTCGCGTCCTTAACCAGTGTGGTGACAATGCCGTTGTTATTCAAGGGGATCGTGACCAGCTTCTGCGCTCATTTAATAACCTCATCAAGAACTCAATAGAAGCTACCACATTGACAAAACGCAAATGCTACATCGATATTAACATCGCTTACGACGGGGACCGGTTTGTTTCCATTGCAGTACGGGACAACGGACATGGAATCACGCCGGAAGCAAGGGAAAAGTTATTTCAGCCCAATTTTACGACGAAAAGTTCGGGAACCGGCTTGGGCCTGGCTTTTGTAAAACAAGCCGTAGAAGGAATGGGAGGCAGCATCTGGTACGAGACTCAGGTTGGGAAAGGAACGACATTCTATTTACGCATACCGTCAGTATATGCTAAACAGGCGAGACAACCGGTGGCCTGAAACTGCAGCAACTAAACGACTTACCTGAGTACGACGCTGCTTTGTCCCATTACCGCTTTGTCAGCATACAAGAGAATGGTATAGGTACCCTTTTGGAAGCCTTTGGGATCCCGCCATTCAATCATATAAGAAGCACCGTCGTTGAGAAAATCGATTGAGGTTTTGTAGGTGTATTGGATTTGGTTACCTTCAACCTCGAAGAGCCCATTGTCCTGTGCGGTACGGAGGTTGCCACTCGGATCGATTACGCGCATGTAGATATCATGCATCCCCGTGTCCGCTAATGGATTGTCTGCAACCGTAAAGTCGACCCTGAATTTGTCCACCCGTCTTGCACGCGTTTCAACGTCTTCCCTGTCGTTGCTACGTTCACGGATACCGTTGATGGACATTCCCGATATTTTAAGAGCCGAGGCCAGTTTGACTTTGTCTGCCAGATCTGTATTCTCTTCCTCCAACTGTACTACGCGGTTGGATGAGGAAGAAACTTCCTCGCGCAGCTCGTCACGTTCCAGGATCAGCCGGGCGTTCTGTTGCTTAAGCCGCTCCACCTCAGCCAGGTAATCAGACACCTGAGTCTTCAGGTCCCGGATTTCCAACCGTGCACTGGCCAGTTGCTCCTGCGTCAGGTTGCTCTTGGCTAGCTGTTCACGCAGGGAAGCTATTGTGGTACGCGCGCTATCCCGTGATGCCTTCAGTGAAGTACTAAGTTCGATATTTTCGTCGGTCAGCCGGTCCAGCTCGGCTTCAATACGGTCGATTTCGGCCTGCATAGTGACCTTATCTCCCGTTAACTCATATACTTTTTCACCTGTATTTTTATACTTTACGTAAAAGTAGATATTGGTCGCCAGCAACGCTAAGATTGCAACGATGAAAAAATAAATTTTATTAGAATCTTTTTTCGGATCATCAGGAGGGGACTCAATACCAGGTTCCCGCATTATATGTGTTTCTTGCATGGCTTAATCTACGGCAAAATCCTATTCTATATACCAATGGTACAGTAATACAAAAACTGTTCCAACATACTATTTTCCGTTGAGTGCCAGCTGTAAATCAGCGCGCACCATGTCGTTAATGAGAGCAGCAAGATCATATTTAGGGTTCCAACCCAGCTGGCGCCGGGCCTTGGTTGCATCCCCTATGAGCAAGTCCACTTCAGTAGGGCGGTGATATAATGGATCAACCCGCACTACAGTCTGGCCGAACCTGATGTGCATGGGATCAATCCCCAGTTCATCCAGACGCGTCTCGTCAATATCAATGATCACGCCTTTTTCATGTTCTCCGCGGCCGCTGAATTCCACCTCGATACCGAGCTCACTGAAGCTCAGTTTTACAAAATCCCTTACGGTAGTGGTTATACCCGTTGCGATCACGTAGTCCTCAGGAACGGCTTGCTGCAACATCAGCCACATGGCTTCGACGTAGTCGCTGGCATGTCCCCAGTCACGCTGTGCAGACAGATTTCCCAGATACAGCGTATCCTGTAATCCCAGGGCGATACGCACAACCGCGCGGGTGATTTTACGCGTCACAAAAGTCTCTCCCCGTACCGGGCTTTCATGATTGAAAAGGATCCCGTTACAGGCAAATAACTTATAGGCCTCACGGTAGTTAACCGTTATCCAATAGGCGTAAAGCTTCGCCACGGCATATGGGCTCCGTGGATAAAACGGCGTTTTTTCATTTTGCGGGATTTCCTGCGCCAGCCCGTACAATTCGGACGTCGCCGCCTGATAGAAGCGGCAACGGTCACCCAACCTCAGCAGCCGGATTGCCTCTAATAACCGGAGTGTGCCTATTCCATCGGCATTGGCTGTGTATTCAGGAGTATCAAAACTGACCTTTACGTGGCTTTGTGCCCCGAGATTATAAATCTCATCCGGTTGAGTTTCCTGAACGATACGGATCAGGTTTGTGGCGTCGGTGAGATCGCCATAGTGCAGCGTAAAACGGCGCTGATCTTCGTGGGGATCCTGGTAGAGGTGGTCAATACGTTCTGTATTGAACAGCGAACTCCTTCTTTTAACACCATGTACCTTGTATCCCTTCTTTAGGAGAAACTCAGCAAGGTAAGCGCCATCCTGCCCCGTCACACCCGTGATCAATGCCGTTTTCGCCATGGTCACATACCGCTCTTCTTCAGTACCGATGCCAGAAGGTATTGGCCGTATCCACTTTTCATCAATGGCTGTGCCACTGCCTCCAGTTGAGCCGCGTCAATGTATCCCATACGGAATGCCACTTCTTCTATACACCCGATCTTCAGGCCTTGCCGTTCCTCTATGACCTGGACAAACTGGCCGGCCTGCATCAGAGAGGTAAACGTCCCGGTGTCCAGCCACGCCGTGCCCCGGCTGAAAACCCCAACCTTCAACCGTCCCTGGTCAAGGTAAGCCTTGTTCACATCGGTGATTTCGTACTCACCGCGTGCGGAAGGTTGGATGCTTTTGGCTATATCGATTACTGAATTATCATAGAAATACAGACCGGGCACGGCATAATTCGACTTAGGCCTGGCAGGTTTTTCCTCAATGGAAACCACGTTTCGCTGTTCATCGAACTCCACCACGCCATAGCGCTCCGGATCGGAAACCGGATATGCAAATACAACTCCCCCTTCCGGATCGGCACTCTGCTGTAACAACCGAGACAAGCCCTCTCCATGAAAAATGTTATCTCCCAGGATAAGAGCTACCTTGTCGTTTCCTACAAAATCAGCCCCGATAACAAATGCCTGTGCAAGTCCGTTTGGAACGGCTTGTTCCGCATACGTAAAGGAACATCCGATCTGTGAACCGTCACCCAGTAATTTGCGGAATGCGGGGAGGTCATGCGGAGTGGAGATAATAAGGATTTCCCGTATGCCTGACAACATCAACGTAGACAAAGGGTAATAAATCATCGGCTTATCATACACCGGCATGAGCTGCTTGCTCACCGCTAAGGTAAGGGGATGCAAACGTGTGCCAGATCCCCCGGCTAAAATGATACCTTTCACCTGTTTCTTCTTTTTGAACTCAATTGGCGGCTTTGACTATAAATGCCACGCTGACGTCGCCCCATAACAAGGTAACGGTTCCGTTTCTGTCTGTCCGGATCGTAAACTGCTCGACGTGTTCTCCGCCTGTCGAAGGGGTAGCCGACACCCTCAACGCATCCTGGGACTCATCATAACGGGTACCCCATTGGTCCCATATCTTATTAAAGATAAGTGTCGTGGAATACTCGTCGGGTATCGAGTATAAACTGTATTTCCCAGCCGGTAAAGATTGACCCTGAACCAGCACGTCTTTATCGACCTCGAACGTAGTGGCTTCATTGGCGCCGGTCCGCCAGACCTTGCCGACAGGAGCGATGTCAACGCCGAGCTGCCGGCCTTTCAAAGACGGTTTACTGTAATGAATGGCAATAGTCACGCCGTCATCTGTGGTGACTACAGCACTGTCCGGGGGACTTGCCCGCTTACTTTTATCCTCCTGCGCCTGGGAAACGCCCAAAACGGCCAACACCAGAAATAATGACAAAATTTGCGTTTTCATATCGTTTAAATTAGGTTTTATGACTTGCAGGTTTTTCTTATTGAAGCCGTTCAAAATTAAATACCAGATAGCCCGTTTTGCCTTCTAAATCAAGCGGCATCCGCAGCACCAACTGATCGGCATCTGCATAGGAGAGGTCAAGGCGATAACCGGCGGTTACATTGCTCGGCTTGTCTCCAGGATAGATTTTTTTGAACTGGAATTGCGGCTGGCCGCCGGTCTTACCGGGATTGTAAATAGACCAGACGATGTTGCGTACCGCTCCTGGCGCACATAGTTTGCCCTCCGCGTCAAACGTAATGGTCCCCTTCCCGTTGTTCGGTAGGTTCCATACGCTTCCGACAAAGCATTCAGCGGGCGCCTCTTCAAAGACCGATTTAACACTGTAAGCGGTTGGAAAATTCTCTTTATCAATGGATTGCAACACCCACTGACCTTTTACGCCGCTTCGCCATGCGGCGGCGGATGGTGCCCCTTCCACGGCACCTTGCTGCGAGGAGCAGGAAACCGAGAGAATCAATAAGCAGATTGCGGAAGCAAGCGGAAAAAATAACCTGTTTACCATATCAGAAAATAAATTGTGTAATTTACGAATCGTACTTTTGCGATGTAAAGATAAAAGAATCGTATGACTATTTCATCCAAAAACCATACCATGAGCAAATTTGTAGCCAAACTGCTGGTGCGGCTATTCATGTTGTTGCTGCTTTTTGCTTTCGCTCCGGTTCTTGTTGAAAAAACAACCGGCCGATCGTTAACCGATTCATTCGTCTATATTACCAACAAATGGGCGTTTATTTTTCCCGGATTGCTTTTCCTCAGCTTTCTTATCCTGCTTGTATTGACGCTCCGTAACAAGTACCGGCAGACCGACCTGAATTGGATGTTGTCATTGAATACCGCGTTACTGATCATTTACCTGATTATGTTATATATAAAAATCTACCCGATTATCTTTGGCTAAATCCGATTGTTCGTTGCTTTTTTTACCTTTGGACGGTTAACATCGAGGTATGACGCGGAAAAACGCTTGGCGGATTATCAAAATAGTACTCCAGGTATGCGCTACTGCAGCGGCGCTGTATTGGGTATTCAGCGAGGTGAACCCCAACCATCTGAAAGAAGCATTGCTGGACTCCAATCCGCTTTTCCTTGCGTTGGCATTTGTTGCTTACGCCGGTTATGCCGTCATCGCGTCGCTGCGCCTTAATGGGTTCTTCAAAGGAATAGGGCTCCATATTTCGGAACGCTATAATTTCAAGTTGTTTTTACTGGGGCTGTTTTACAACTTGTTCCTTCCGGGCGGCATCGGCGGTGATGGCTATAAAATCTTCTTCCTGCGGCGTAAATTCAACATCAAAGGGCGACGGCTGCTGTCAGCTGTTTTTTTCGATCGCTTGAGCGGATTGTGGGCGCTGTGCCTTATCACAGCTGCCTTGGTGGTATTTATCCCGAGGCTCCAGGTACCCAATGAAGTTCCGGTCCTGATTGTAATTGCCGGGACCGTGGCGTATTACGTGACTATCCGGCGATACTTCCCCGACTACAGCAAACGTTTTTTATCAACGCATTTCAAAGCGCTTGCCGCTCAGTCTATGCAAGTGGTCTGCGCGATATGCCTGTTATATGCGCTGCGGTTCGATGGCAAGTTTGCGCCTTATTTGTTTATGTTCCTGCTTTCCTCGCTCGTAGCGGTAGTTCCCTTTACAGTAGGAGGCATTGGGGCACGGGAAATGGTTTACGTATTCGGCGCACAGTATTTCCAGATGGATGAACACCTCGCGGTACTGATCAGCTTGCTGTTCCTACTGATTTCCGCAGCGCTGGCTACTTCCGGCGCATACTTCATTTTCAGGCCACAAGGCCTTGGAGAAGTCCGGCTGCCAAGCACAGCTGAGGCCGAAATGGACAAAGAAGAGGAGGAAAACGACTAATGGCAAGAATAGTTATTACCGGGGCAAGCAGCGGAATCGGTTATCAAACCGCGCTGAACCTCGTAACCCAAGGACACCAGGTCCTTGCACTGGCCCGTTCGGAACACGGACTAAGAGATCTGAAGACCGCTGCTGAAAAGCACAGCGGACGGACGCGGTTCGCCGTTGATATTCTTCCTTTTGATGTAGTGTGGGGAGCCTATACTGAAAGCTTGGTACCGTTTGTCCGAGACCATCTGGGCGAGCTGGATGTGCTGATCAATAACGCGGGCCTTTTGATCAATAAACCTTTTGAGGAAACGTCAGATTCCGACTTCCTTGACTTGTTTCGGACCAATGTACAAGGTCCGGCCAACATGACCCGCCACCTCTTGCCGCTGATGTCACGCGGCAGCCACATTGTAAACATCGGGAGTATGGGTGGATTCCAAGGGAGCGTAAAGTTTCCTGGGTTGTCGGCATACTCGGCGACAAAGGCTGCTTTACATGCGCTGACGGAATGTCTGGCTGCGGAATTGGCTGACCGGGACATTAAAATAAATTGCCTAGCTTTGGGCTCAGCGCAAACAGAAATGCTGCAAAAAGCGTTTCCTCAATATAAGTCACCAGTGACAGCGTCGGCCATGGGAGAATACATTGCTCATTTTGCACTTGCAGGGCACAGGTTCTTCAATGGAAAAGTCCTGCCCGTGGCAGTGACGACGCCCTAGAGCGGAACGAAACATATCCAGGATGAAAACACTGAAAATACATCGGCTAATGGTTGCTTGCTTAAGCATCGCCATCGCAGCTTCAGCTTGCCGGAATGAATCTAAAGATGACGCTTCAGCAGGGGAAGATAAGGACACAGCCGCCATGCAACCCACAGCGCCGCTGACAGGAAAAGAAGCACCGGTTCCGGCTTTGCCGTACATCGCAGTATTCGACGAATCGTCAGAACAACTCGAGGCCACAAAGAATCCTGACTACGACCCCTCTATGCTGTCACAGGAAACGATTACCCAGTCGCTTATTGCGAACTACCCGCAGGTCGAGTTGGAAGTGGACAGCACATCCGGCGATACACTTTTTGTACACATCGCAGATCCTTCTTACCTTACCCAGCAGATGGGCTCATCCGGAGCTTCCATGTACCTTCTGGAAGCCACATATGCATTCACCGAACTGCCTGACATCAATGTCGTCCATTTTGATTTCGAGGAAGGCGATCATGCGTTACCCGGCGCGTATAGTAGAGAACGTTTTACGGAAAAGCAACCGGTCCGATAACGTTTGACGCAATAATTTTATATTTGCAGTTTTTACGCATACGCTTATCAGTGTACCAGGATACATGAGAAAACTTTTTGGTTACATCCTTTCGCCGGTTTTTTATCTGCTTTTTGGCATCATCATTACAGTGTTTCATCCCATTCAATGGCTTTGTCTCAAAGTGGGGGGATATCAGGCGCATAAAAAGACGGTAGATATACTCAACGGTTGCCTGCTGGCCACTTACTACGTATTAGGCAATACAGTAAAGTTCATAAACGAACAACGGCTGCCCATGGACAGGCCTATTCTCTTTGTGGCTAACCACCAGAGCATGTATGATATTCCGCCCCTTATTTTTTTCCTCCGTAAGCATCACGGAAAGTTTATTTCCAAGATCGAACTGGCGCGTGGTATTCCCAGCATCTCGTTCAATCTTCGCCACGGAGGAGCAGCCAACATAGACCGCAAGGATCCGAAGCAATCCATCGCTGAAATTCTTAAACTGGCCGGAAATATGAGAACGAAGAATTGGTCGGCGTTTATTTTCCCTGAAGGCACAAGGGCCCGGACGGGGACTATCAAGCCATTCAACGTCGGTGGCATTGCTACCATTCTGAAAAAGGTTCCGGACGTGTTGGTCGTTCCCATTGCGATAAATAACTCGTGGAGGATGGTGCGTTACGGCTTTTTCCCGCTGAACACGTTTATCCGTATGTCCTGGGAAGTGCTCGCTCCCATTGAGCCACAGGGGCGGACCGCTGAGGAAGTAGTCGCTCAGGCAGAAGCCAGTATCCGGAATAAGGTCAGCTGACCTTTCTGCCCTTCCATTGATATTTGCCGACATTACCGGCGATGCCGATGTATACCATGTAGACGACATGTACCACGGTCAGCAGCGGCAAATACAACAGCAGCCTTGTCCGTCGGGCAAACCGGCAAAGCGGAAAAAGAAATAAAAGCTCCACTGATAGCTTCAATGACAAGGAAGCTATGACCACCGGCCAAAACGTACTAATGCCGCTGAGGGCGGCAATGCTACAGAGCAAGAGAAGCGTATTGAACACCCATATGGACACTCCGAGGGCTACTACGGCTTTTTTCTTGTAATGGGTGCTCTTCGAAGCCCATCGCTTGCGCTGACTTAGAAATCCGCGCAGATTGCGCTTCGCATCGGTATAAACAATCGCCTCCCGCGACTTACAGAACCCGATCTTTTCCGGATACCGGGTGGCCACCTTGTGTAAGAATAGCTCATCATCACCGGAAGCCAGATGATCGATGCCGCTGAAGCCGCCCATTTCGTAAAACACCTCGCGACGGTAGGCCAGATTGGCTCCGTTGCACGTAGAGGGCTGTCTGTTCCCGATGCCTGCCGCCCCTAACCCTACCAAATAAAGGAATTCAAGGGTCTGCAATTCCTCAAAAAAGCTCTTCTCCTCGGAGTAGACCACCGGTGCAGACACGAGATAGCTGCCGTTCTCTTCTGCATAAGCAATGACTGTACCGAGCCATTCCGGCCCCATACGGCAATCTGCATCAGTGGTGACAACGTATTCGCCCGTAGCGTGGGCGATCGCCGTGGCAATGGCTTTTTTCTTATACGAATTCAAAGGCTCAGACTCGTTTAGTACCAGCAGCTTAACACCGTTTTCCGCAAAAGACTGGACTACTGCGGAGGTTCCGTCCGTGGAATGGTCATCAACCACGATAATCTCCAGTAGCTCGCGGGGAAAGCGTTGGGCTAAAATGGCGGAAAGCGTGCGTCTGATATTTGCCTCCTCATTGCGGGCAGCAATCAGTACACTGACTTTCGCCCGTATTGGCTGCCTGCCCGAAAAATTCGGCAAAGCCGACCAACCAGCACGCATGTAGCATACCAATACCGCATATACCGCGGTGAACGCAACCAACGCGATGCTAATTCCCTGAATCGCCAAAGAAGTTAATTTTAAAAACAAACACCGAACCCAAGATGGCGGGTAATATAAGGTTTATAAACCAAATACAGGAGGCAATCGCCATGATGGCGATGTCCTGATCCGTTATATGCGAATAGAGGTAACCGGCTGTAACGCTTCGCACGCCAAAATCAAACAGGTCAAGCGTGGGTAGCGCCGACTGCACAAAGAACAAGATGAAGATCAGCAGCAACATCGGCAGGAAATCGATATCAGGAATAAGCACCAACATTAATATACAGTACTGCGAGGTGAAGACTACGAACCGTGCAACAGCGTTAAGGAACACGATGAGCAATTCGCGGAAGCTGTAACGTGTCAGAATAGCGAAAAAGCGATGAAATCTGTGGAGAAAGCCGATCCGGTGGATCCACGCATTTATCCAGTGTACGTTAAAGTACAGCATTAGAAAAAAGCCGGCGTAAGCAGTAGCCAGCACCCAAAGCCCAATCCCCCCCGCCGTGCTGATTTCGTAAAAACGGTTGACAAACCAAGCGATGCTGAGCGATCCGGCCACACTGGTCAATACCAGTTGAGCCAGTGCCCCCACGCCCATGGCCACCGCACCAAAAATCCGTTTGCGTGGTTGCAGAAACATAACCCTTCCACCATATTCACCGATCCGGTTGGGTGTAAAGACCGCCCAGGTAAGTCCACATAAGACGGATTGCACAGCCCTCCAAAGATTGATCTGTTCGATATGCCGGCAGAGAAATCTCCATTTCACGGCTTCCAACAGCCAGTTGACAAACATCAGGACAATAACAGCCGACAATGTAGACACGAGCGCGGAGACGCCAAGATTCCGCATAAGCCGACCGAACTCCATCAGGTTCTGATGGTTGTTCAGCTTATGGTACAGCACCCACGCAACAACCACCAAAATGGCAATCTTAAGCGAAATCGTCAGTGTCTTTTTTGTCCTGCTGGTCAAACCTATCAATTAGCGTGCAATGTTACTAATTTTTCCTTGCTATCCGTACGGCGTTTACCCGAAAACCCGTATCATTGCAGCATGCGTGAGGCCACCAAAGAAAGGATCATACTGGGAATTGACCCCGGCACGGTGGTGCTCGGTTATGGTATCATCAAGGAAACGGGCAGACAGCTTTCACTGATCAGCCTGGGGGTGATCAAACTTGGACACCTGGATGATCATGGCCTGAAACTCCAGCGCATCTTTCAAAAAACAACGGCACTCATTGAACAGTACAATCCTGACTGCATGGCTCTGGAAGCACCTTTCTATGGCAAGAACGTGCAAGTCATGCTGAAGCTGGGCCGTGCGCAGGGCGTTGCTATGGCCGCTGCGTTGAATAGAGGTCTCCCTATCTTCGAGTATGCTCCCCGTAAAATCAAGCAATCGGTCACCGGTAACGGTAACTCGGGTAAGGAGCAGGTTGCAGCAATGCTTAAAACGTTGCTCAAATTTGAAGAAACTCCTCAGTTCCTGGACGCAACCGACGGCCTGGCCGTTGCGGTCTGTCATGCCTTCCAGAACTCACCAGCCAAGGGGACGGCCGGCAAACGCCAGAACTACTCCGGTTGGGAAGGGTTTGTACGGGACAATACCGACCGGCTACGGTGAGTCCCTAAAGTTTCACTTGACGGATCACGTTTTTTACGTTCAGCTCAATGATATCCGTCATGGTCCGGCACTTCAGGTATTGGTCGTTCCGATGGTATTGCGCATACCCTTCCCGAAGCTGCTTCACATTATCCGGTGTTGACAGTTCTTCTGTATTGGATACATCCCGGAGGGCAGCAATCCGATGGCGCTCACTGCGCACCCGATGAACAATCGATGACCGTTCTTCCTGCTGATACTGAAGAACCGTCCGTTCAGTTAAATGCTCCATGCAGAGCTGAACGTACGGAAGGTTATCCTTAAAAAATTGAGGCATGTAAACTTTCGGATTCCCTTCATAAAACTGCTGATCGAAATCAATGGCCCGGATGCGAAACTGGAAATCGTCAAAATCAGGCGTAATCTGCATAACGAAGTTATACGCACGCATATCCCCCAGCAACGTGATGATGCATCGCTCGTTGAATTTGACAAATTCCTTGGCGATACGTTTTGGATTATAATCCGGGTTATACATAAGCGACTTTGCAAAGACGTCGCCAGGGATGCCTACGATATGCTCTTCAACAAGCGTCTGTCCGTCTACAAGGTAGTTGACCGGGTTTGGGGAGATAATCTGCTCGAGTTCCAGTCCATAAATACGCGATGCATCAGCCTGCTTGACATAAAAATAATCATAGACATCGTTAAGCCTGTTTACAATGCGGATCCGGAAGGGATGCGTATTGCCAAACGCACAATACTCTATCCGGTCAATGTATTTGTGTTCCACGATCCGGGTATTACCCGACGCTTTCAATTGCGCATAGATGATCTTCAGCCCGCTGTACAGGTATTCCTGCACATGAGCCGGGTAAAGCGGTGTTTCCCACAAAGTGTCTTTGCCATGCTTGTCAATTACGGGTACGGTTTCATAAAAGTCCATCAGCTCCCGGTAACCGATCGGCATACGTGCATCGCGTTGGTATGCGCGCAGATATTTCTGCAACGCAGCCGTCACCGGATATACGGGCTTTTTGCGGAAAATCTTTACCTCTTCACTCTCCATGTGTAAATCAACCTCCATTGAAGTAAAGGTAGCATTTTAATCAGGCCTAAGCAAGCACGGCTAAGCGTTAACATATCTTCATAAAAGTGCTGTTTTTCGCTAATTATTTTGAAAAATTTACAAAGAAACAAGCCGGTAGCACTAAAAATTGGATAATTTTGCCGGATACAAAAAAGGAAGAAGCTCCTTTGGGAGAGGAGCTTCTACGCTAACCAATTATAAACCTATATTAAATTGAGGGAGGGCAAACTTAAATCAGCATTTTTTACGTTTTTTGCTGATTGATTGATACAAAAGTAATAATAATATTCATTCATTAAAGTTTTTTAATGAAAAAAAATGAATTTTTGTATTTTTAATAATTAGATTTGGGGTAATTTGAAAAAAATATCAATTTTTATGGAAAAAAAGCACGAAAATTTTGAGCTTGATAACTTAGATATCCAGATTTTATCCATTTTGATGAACGACGCATCCATTCCTTACACGGAAATAGCAAAAAAACTGATCGTTTCAGGAGGAACAATCCATGTAAGAATGAAAAAGATGGAAGAATTGGGTATAATCAAGGGGTCGAGCCTTATAATAAATCCTCAAAAGGTCGGATTTGACATTACGGCCTTCCTCGGTATTTACCTGGAGAAGGGTTCACAGTACAATAACGCTGTTGAACAACTAAAACAAGTGAAAGAGGTAGTTGAATTGCACTATTGCACGGGAACGTACAGTATGTTTGCCAAAATCATCTGCCGGGATACCACACATCTGCGCAAAGTACTGAACGAAGATATTCAATCTGTAAAAGGCATTCAGCGTACCGAAACAATTATTTCGCTGGAAGAAAGTATAAAGCGGCAGATCAGCCTGACGTAACAATCTTTCATCAAGTGGATAGTCGAATGGCCGGCTTGGCGGCCGTTCATCCACTGGATTACCGCTGGATTGTACCGTCCATACCTACTTTAACGTCAAAGGGCCTGCAATACGCGTCCAGCAAAACCGCGAAAAGCCGCCTGGTCACCGCTCTTTTTTCATCATAATCTCCTTCAAAATGAAATCGGCGATCCCAGTTCTTTTTGACATGCCCCTCTAATTCATTTCCGCGCTGGCCGACGAACTTGATATAACTAAAAAGGTCCTCAAGCTTTAACGTGTCCACATCCGCATGATCGATAAACCAGATCTGGCTTCTCGAAAAAAGTCGGTTCAAAACCGGCTTTATTTCCTCAGCCGTCACAATAGTCTCCGGCTCAAAGTGAAGCTGGCCGCTTTCCTTGAGGCTGCCCAACAGCATTCCGGTTGCGCCGATGCGCTGAATGGCCTCAAAATGCGGGCGCTCTATCGGAACATCTGCGAAAGGGATCAAACGGGCTCCATACTGGAGGAGCTCGCCCTGTATACTCCGGACGTCAAGCTTGTCAGAAGTTGTTTTGTAAAAAGCAACATACGAAGCGGCAGCACCTACTGCCTGCCCCACGTGCATCAATAAAGGAATATCATTGACCGTGTCTGTAAGCATCCCTTCAACCACAGGCAGCCGGCGGGTAAGAAACAAGTTACTGTCATCAGCCGGCACCAGCGCAGCTAGGGGAAGGGTAAACGCCTTACCTCCCAGGTCACCGACCGCACTACCTGTCCGCGCAAGTCCATTATAAGGGACGTCCTCAAAATACGCGTCACCAATGGCTGTACGGGACTTTACACTGTCAGCGCCGCTGGCAGCTAATTGATAAAGATACGCATCAGTGGATGCGTCTACGACCGCGCGCACCTTGAAGCGGCTGCGATCAGCCAATTCAATCTGCCAATTGCCGCCAGATTTCTTTACCGACCGGACTTGTCCCTGTTCAATCACTGTCAGGTTCTTGGCCGCTCCAACAATGCTATCAACCGCATTCTGCACAATCCGCGGATTTATGCGCCGCTTTGCGATTGAAGACAGTGAATCACTCCGTTTGTCCCCCCGTAGCGTTTTTGCCAGCAGATCAGCCCATATACCAGCATCCAATCCGGAATTGGCCGTTATGGAAATCACCTCAGAAGTGAGCTCCGGCATCATCTTATCTCCATTTACGACCCAGACGGTGTTCAGGTTGGACTTTGAAGATTGCAGCGCCGCTGCATATGCATCTACACCATATCCGTACACCAGAACTTGCGGCCGCTTGCTTTGCGGAAAGCACAGGACCGGGGCAACCAATAAGAGCAGAACAAGGAGATGACGTTTATCCATACCGTGGTTTTAGCCGAAAACGTAAAGTTAGACATAAACGCTTCAATAAGGTTTATTTTTTGATTTTTTTGGTACGGGGTTCCAGTCGCAGCCAAAATCAGCTAACTTATAATTACCTTTGCGGCATGGCAACAGAAGAAAAGTCACTTAATTTCATTGAAGAAATCATCGAAGAAGATATACGCACCGGTAAGCACGGCGGCAGGGTATTGACCCGTTTCCCGCCCGAACCTAATGGTTACCTGCATATCGGGCATGCAAAATCCATCGTCCTTAATTTTGGGCTGGCGCAGAAATACAACGGCAAAACTAACCTGCGGTTTGACGACACCAATCCGCTTACCGAGGAGACTGAATATGTAGAGAGCATCAAACACGACATCCGGTGGCTCGGGTACCAATGGGCAGAAGAGCTGTATACCTCTGACTATTTCGATACGCTTTATGGATATGCGGTAAAGCTGATTAAAAAAGGTTTGGCCTATGTCGACGACAGCACCCCGGAGCAGATAGCTGCGTCAAAAGGTACGCCTACTGAAGCCGGGACACCTACCCCCTACCGCAGCCGTAGCGTGGAAGAAAATCTGCAGCTGTTTGAGGAAATGCGCGCCGGCAAACATCCGGACGGGTCAAAAGTACTGCGCGCGAAAATAGACCTGGCAAGCCCCAATATGCATATGCGGGATCCTTTGCTTTACCGTATCAAGCATGCACACCACCACCGGACAGGCAACCAATGGTGTATTTACCCGATGTATGATTTTGCCCATGGCCAAAGCGATTCGATAGAAGAGATAACCCACTCCATCTGTACGCTGGAGTTCGTACCTCACCGGCCGTTATATGACTGGCTCATCGAACAACTGGAGATCTTTCCCTCCAAACAATATGAATTTGCCCGTCTGAACCTTAACTACACGGTCATGAGCAAGCGCAAGCTGCTCCAGCTTGTCAACGAAAAATACGTTGAGGGCTGGGACGATCCCCGCATGCCTACCATCAGCGGCCTGAGAAGACGGGGTTACACACCGGCCAGCATCCGTAATTTCTGCGAGCGCATCGGCGTAGCCAAACGCGAAAATATCATCGATGTAGGGCTTCTGGAATTCTGTATCCGTGAGGACCTCAACAAAACGGCGTGGCGCCGCATGGCTGTGCTTGACCCGGTAAAATTAGTGATCACAAACTACCCCGAAGGGCATGAGGAGATCCTGACCGGCGAAAATAATCCGGAAGTGGAAGGTGGCGAAGGCGAACGTGAGATCCCCTTCAGCCGGGAGCTTTGGATCGAACGCGAGGACTTTATGGAGAATCCGCCCAAAAAATTCTTCCGCCTCGCTCCCGGCTTAATGGTCCGGCTCAAACACGCCTATATCGTCAAATGCGAAGACGTTGTGAAGGACAGCCAGGGCAACATTACAGAGATCCGCTGTACATATATCCCTGAGTCGAAAAGCGGAGCGGATACCAGCGGCCTGAAAGTGAAAGGAACAGTGCATTGGGTGAGTGCCCCCCACGCCAAAACGGTGGAAGTACGGCTGTACGACCGGCTCTTTAACGTAGAGAATCCCGCTGCAGAGGAAGATTTTAAGAAAACCATCAATCCCGACAGCCTTCAGGTGATTCCGGAGGCCTATGTCGAGCCCGATCTGTTAAATGCCACACCGGGTAAAGGTTATCAATTTATACGAAAAGGGTATTTTACGCTTGACAGCCGGTCAACTCCGGATAAGCTGGTATTCAACCGCACCGTGACACTCCGCGATACATGGGCAAAGGAGATGAACAAGGAAGGATAAATACCTGCTAAAAAACAGCTTGTATGATCCTTTTGGTTGGCTTGGGATTGCCCATCGTGTAAAAATGCAGCACGGGGGCACCCATGGCTATCAACTCTTTACATTGATGGATCATCCATTCAACGCCTACTTCGCGTACTTCCTGCTCCGTTTTACACGCCAGCACTGCCTCGCTCAGCTCCAGCGGAATATCCAGATGGAAAGTCTTCGGAAGACTCACCAGTTGCTTACTGCTGGTGAGCGGTTTCAGACCAGGGATAATGGGAATGTTGATGCCATGGGCACGGCATCTATCCACAAAGGCCTTGTATTTGCTGTTATCAAAAAACATCTGGGTTACGATAAAGTCCGCCCCCAGATCCGCCTTAAGCTTCAGATACTTAAAATCAGTATCCAGGTTGGGTGATTCGAAATGCTTCTCCGGATAGCCTGCCACACCGATGCAGAAGTCGGTTTTCTCCGAATTTTCCATATCCTCGTGCAGATAGCGACCATTATTCATATTCACCACATGCTGCAGCAAATCGGAAGCATACGCATGCCCCCCCGGCGTGGGGATAAACGAACTGTCGCTTTTGCGGGCGTCGCCACGGAGCACCAGCACGTTATCTATACCCAGGAACTGCAGGTCGATCAGTGCATTTTCCGTTTCTTCTCTCGTGAAGCCCCCGCAGATCAGGTGAGGGACCGCATCCACCTTATATTTATTGATGATCGCCGCACAGGTCGCTACCGTACTCGGACGCTTCCTATAAGCCACCTTTTCCAGCAGTCCATTGGGATGCTGCTTGTAGATATAATCTTCGCGCAGGTAAGTCACATCAATGAACGGCGGATTAAATTCCATCAACGGATCGATTGCATCAAAGATGGACTGGATGCTCTGCCCCTTGATGGGAGGCAATATTTCAAAAGAAAAAAGGGTCTTTCCCTTGGCGTTTTTAATATGTTCGGTGATCTTCATTGTATCCGGTTCAATCCGTCGGCTCCGTCGTTTTCCAAACGGAAGGCCGCCAAATATCGAAAATTGTTCAGGGATTTACAACCGTTTTACAAAGCAGCTAGGTGGAATACACGTCTATCAACCCATCAGGCAGGTCCACATCCAGTCTCTTGCTGTCGCGATCAATGCCCAAAATGAGCCCCTCGGTGATCGGAAACATAATTTCATTTCCTTTATACAATACAACTGCCACGAACTGTTGCGGATATTCATGCACCGTCACAATAACGCCGAGCTCCCCATAAGTACGGTCAACTGCCGTATATCCCTGTAAGTCCGTAATCCGGAAGTCGTCCGGATCACGCACGGGCTTTTTGCTATTAGGTAAGTATATTTTCTTACGGACCAGCCGCTGCGCCTTATCTATATGGTCGATGTCCTCGAACATGACATAGGCCGTGCGGTTCGGGTGTAGGGTGATATGCTGAACGAAGAATGGAACCAGCTTATGGTCTATTTCCAGAAACAGCACATCCAGGTCCAGCGCATCATACTCATCATATTCAAAAAAAACCTGTACTTCGCCTTTAAGGCCCCGGCTTTTGCTGATGTACCCGACGTAAAAACTATCTGTTATTTCCATGGCAAAAAAAACGCCCCGGTTCATAACTCCCCGGAGCGGTTTCCCGTTACTTGACGAATGATAATATAGTCGATTATTCTTCCGTCTGTCCTTCTTCGCTGGCGGGAGCATCGCCGGTTCCTTCCGCAGATGACTCTGCTTCAGGGGCCTCCTCAGCCGGAGGGGTGTTCTTGGCGGCGATAGCTGCTTCGATTTCCGCTTTCTTCTTTGCTTCAGCTGCCAACGCGGCTTTCTTCGCTTCTTCCTTGGATTGGCTCAACAGATCTTTCTTACCCTGAACCTTTTCCTCCTTGGCTTTCAACCACTCCTCAAACTTGGCATCAGCAGTGGCCTCGTCAAAAGCACCTTTCTTCACTCCACCTTGCAGGTGCTTCTTATATAACACCCCTTTGTAGGAAAGGATCGCCCGCGCGGTATCCGTAGGCTGCGCACCATTGTTCAACCATTCCAGCGCCTTATCGAAGTTAAGATCGATGGTAGCAGGGTTGGTATTCGGGTTATATGCCCCGATGCGTTCAATGAATTTACCGTCGCGCGGAGCCCGGGAATCGGCCACTACGACGTGGTAAAAAGGTTTACCTTTCTTACCGTGTCTTTGCAATCTGATTTTAACTGCCATTCTTTTCTTTTTAAATTATGTATTCAACATAGTCCCCGGAGCCTTTCGCTGCGGGGCTGCAAAGATAGTTAATTATTTTTAAAAACCTTACTGCTCATATCCAAAACGTTTCAGGTAATTTTCTTTCTTACGCCAATCCGGTATCACCTTGACAAACAGCTCCACGAAAACCTTCTGCTGGAGGAACTCTTCGATATCTTCCCTTGCATAAGTCCCCACTTTTTTGATCATGCTCCCCCCTTTACCGATAATGATGTTCTTCTGTGAGTCCCGTTCCACGATGATCTCGGCGCTGATACGGGTAATTGCCGGCTCCTCCTTGAATGAAGTAATCACCACTTCAGTGCTGTAAGGAATTTCCTTTTCATACAATTTAAAAACCTTTTCACGGATGATCTCCGATACGAAAAACCGTTCATTTTTATCCGTGAGCGCGTCTTTCTCATAGTATGGAGGGTGCTCCGGAAGCCGCTCCATAATAAACTGCATGATCCCTGCCAGGTTATGTCCATGCAATGCCGAAATCGCAAAAACAGCCTCCGGATTCAGCATTTCCTGCCAATAGACGATCTTCGCCTTGACCTCAGCCTCCGTAGACTTGTCGATCTTATTGATCAGCACGGCGACCGGCGACTGCGTTTTCCGAAGCTTTTCGATCATCTCCGTTTCATCATACTTTTCATGGATATCGGTAACCAACAAAATAATATCGGCATCGATAAGCGATCCCTGAACAAAATTCATCATCGACGCCTGTAACGTATATGCAGGTTTGATGACGCCCGGAGTGTCAGAAAAGACAATCTGGTAATCCGGTTCATTGACAATACCTATGATCCTGTGCCGGGTTGTCTGCGCCTTAGGGGTCACAATAGACATCTTTTCCCCTACTAATGCATTCATTAGCGTGGACTTACCCGCGTTTGGCTTCCCTACAATACTGACAAAACCGGCTTTATGCGACATTTTTTTTGAATTTGATTTGTTTTGCAAAGAAACAAATTATATCTTTGCAGTCCAATTCGGAAAAGGAATTAAGAAAATCCGGTCGCAATGCCGGATCGAAATATAAAGATACATTGCGGGGTGGAGCAGTTGGTAGCTCGTCGGGCTCATAACCCGAAGGTCACTGGTTCGAGTCCAGTCCCCGCTACTTCGAGAACGAGGCGATTAACAACAGTTAGTCGCCTTTTCTTTTTTTGTTTTTGCGATAATTTGCTAGAAAACATCGTCTGTTTGTATCGCCAGACGAACTGCATATTTCATGACTAATTGATCAACTATAGCGTTGCCTGAAATAGTTATGGATATGAAAGTATGTAGAAACTACATGTTCGTCCTTGTTGTTCAATGGCGTGAGGACGGATTGACGCGGAAGGAATTCTGTGATCAGCACGATATCACCCTGTCGAAATCCGGTTACTGGATCAGCCGCTGGAAGTAAGCGCATCACGGGGAAGCGGAGGCTTCATTCCGATCGTTGCTTCCGGTTCCGAATCCGCTCCGTTACTGTCGGTTGTTTATCCGAACGGCATTCGTTTGGAAGTCCGCTCGTCCGATGTGGGGTTACCGTCCGGCTGATAGCCCTTGTGTGATGTTTTCGCTGGGCTCTTTCGCATCACATTTATGGAAACTTACGAATCAATGTGGTTCTTCCTAACTATGCTGTGTTCAGTAGATCAAGGAAAAATCGCCGAACATCCGCTTCTAATCTCAACAATGATTGGAAAAGAACATGAACGCAAAGGTTGATACAGGGTTCACAAAGCGGTATGGCCGGTTGGGCGTAAGAGTGAAAAAGTTGAAACAGCGCGATTGTAGCATTTTTCGGATCGATTCTTTTACTCGGGCGGTAAACCTCCTTTATTTATAATTATTTCCATAGCGTTCGTATCCTTCTGATTGGGCTTTTTTGTAATTTAGCAGTTAGACGTATAAAATAAGATTGATCCAGAGACATGGAATTTAATGGAAAGCATGAGTGAAAAATTCCGTCGCACCTGATTCAGTCATCTTTATTAAAAGAAATGAAGCAATTACTATCATCCTTATTCGTACTTCTCCAGCTAACTTATCTTTCTGCCCAAGATAAAAATTATGATGAATGGTACCTCCAACGGGAAGATGTTGAAATTTTCGTCAAAGAAATAGGCAAGGGGAACGACACCGTGATTGTAGTTCACGGTGGCTTTGGAGCTAATCATGATTATATGCTTGATGCGCTGGAAGGATTAATGGATGAATTTCACTTCATTCTGTATGACCAAAGAGGATCATTGCTTTCGCCGGCAAAGAAAGAAGACCTGACTTTTCAGAAAAACGTCAATGATTTATTTGCATTGACTAAAGCTTTAAAACTTAGTAATGTAAAGTTGTTCTGCCATTCAATGGGCACGTTGATTGGCATGGAATTTACGAGCCAGCATCCAGATCTAGTCTCTCATTTGGTACTCAGCGGAGCCGTTTTACCGAAATCCGATAGTCTGAAATGCGTGTTCTCTGCTCGGGTTGATAGGCAGGTGGATTCTCTAGCCAACAGAAAAGTCGTAAAAGATATGATGGAACCTTATGAATCCAAGGGGCTAAACAATCTACGTACTGTTGATGACATTGAGAAATCCCAGCTGACGCATAGAGATCTTACTCAATACTGGCGAATCAGATTTGCGGCAACAAATGTTTATGATATCGGTAAACATAGTCTCGTGAAGGGCGGTAGAGCTTATTATAAGTCGGATGCGGCTGTCATGTCACAAACCGTCAACTGGAAGTATGACTACAGGGAAACCCTCAATAACAAGGCCAAAACGACCATTATAAATGGCGACCATGATTTTTTTGATTTCAATGGAGAAATGTTTGGTGCCTTACTGACAAGCTACGATTCCGTCAAACTGAAAATAATCTCCAATGCAGGTCATTATAGCTGGATAGATCAGCCTAAACTGTTCCGGAAATACCTGAGGGATGCTTTGATGCGGTAAGCCAGGGGTCAGCCTTCGGATTACTCTGCCATGTTTTCCCCGGAGGATGTTTACTTTTCGTTTTCTCCTTCATTCTTCTCCTCTAATTCTTTATAACGCTTCTTGCGTCTTCCAAGAATGCTTCCATGCTTTGGCCACCATCGTATCAGGAGTAGAAAAATTTGTTGATATTTTCAAAGTTGCTAAAGAGGAAATCATAATACTGCTCCGATAGGCCGATTTCTGTAAATTCATCCCGGATCATTTTAAACACCAGAAGGTTGTCCTCAACCACCACATATGTGCGGCGTAGAGGCGGTGAATCTCCTTTTTTCGCTTTTCGTAAACCGCCTCCTACTCCAACGTGCCGAGAATGTCGGGTACCATGTAGGCGTATTCTTTGCCCGGCTCAAAATAATCCGCTTTTGAAACAGGGTTCACGGTATCCGTTGTTTCCTGTTGCTGGCAGAACCGGAAGAAAATAGCCAGGAGAACCAAAAATGAATTCATCTTTCATCCTGCAAATTTAAGTATCGCTACGAAAAATGCTGCCAATCGCGAGATAATCGCATCCGGTATAATGTCGAGTATTTTGTGGGAAGAGTAATCGCGGATGTGCTTAAACAGTATGAGCGTTTTCTGGAGCTGTCGTCGCAGGTAAAAAACGAAATATTCACGGCAACCAATTTAAAGCGCCGGAATGAATGAGCTGAACCAAACTGTTGACCGACTCATCCGGCAGGGTCACCCTCCCATGGACCACCATTTCCGCGTCCGCCTTGCGGATTCCCTGTATTTCAATGGTGGAAAGCGGCGCAAGAAGGGCTTCCAAGCGTCCGGGCAGGACCCCTTGTTGCGTGGCGGAAACGATGTCGAGATAGCCATACAGGAAGTCTCCGCCGCCACTGCCTTTACCGACGGCGGCCAGCTGTTTTTCCGCATCTTGCACCGTACTGAAAAACAACCGCTTATCCGCGTCAGCATAAGTATATAGCGAAAACAACGGAAAGACCTCCGGCTTTATCCGCGCCAAATCGGCATCCAGGATACCCTGCGCTGCCAAATAAGCGGCCAAATGCTTTGTATCCGACGAAATTGCCCCAAATAAGGCCGGTACCGACCGATCGACCGCCTCACGCACTTCCACCGGATTGAAATCGTCGTCGTACGCATAGTTAATCACGGTATCCTGTTGCGTGGTAGCTCCCCGCCACTGCACGCAGGTCTTGCCGCTGATATACCGCATCAAGCTGTCCCAGCTTACCGTATGCCCGCCAGACTGCCAGACAGGCGGCATCAAGGACCAGCACCAAGCAGGCAACTGTAAAAATCCGGTGTTCCCCGTTTTCAACTGTGACGGAAATTCAGCAGCATCTCCTGCCCCGTTGGTGGAGAAGGCTATTTCCCCGCGCTTAAAGTCCAGCCGGAGCGCGTGTTGCCCCATGATATTGAGGTGCCCCTTTCGGTTCTTTAACTCGCTGAATCGGCTCGCCGCCAACGGCTCCTGTTGGTCGCCCTGCAGCAGCCCCCGGAGGTGTTCCGCTACCGGCGCCAGCTGCTCACCCGGTTCCCAGCAAAGGGCGAAGGCGATACTGTCCGCGCTGTGAAGCGCAACCAAGTGCTGCGATACCACCCGGCTAAACGGCGTCGCAGCCTCATACGCCCAGTCCTGTTGGCGGATAAACGCCTGAAGCTCCCCGACATCATTGATACGCAATACACCAAATAACACGCGCGGCCTATCTGCAAATTGGTAGAGAAACAGGTTGGCAGGTATCGCCAATCCGATACCGGACCGTAAAAAACGATAGGTCCCGCCACGTTCCGCGTCCCGTTTAATAGGCGAAGGGCTCCAAAGCTGGCTCCATAACACATCAGCAACCAATCCGTCAACCTGGACTTTGACCACCGAAACGGCGCCCCGGGGAACCTGCACGGCATACGATTGGCGCTGCCGATGGGCAAAAAACAAGCTTGTTGCCAACGTCAGGAGTACCAATACAGCCGCTGTGATCCAAAGAAACCGCTTCATAACCGGATATCGTTCGCGGTTGGTCTACTGCCTATCGTTCGATGCATAATCGACCAACCATAACAGGTATTGCAGTGCATTACTGAAATCTTTGGGCGCCTGCGCAACAAATTCGCCGGAGAACGTATTCCCTTTCATTTTTCCGCTACGGAAATAGAAATTCCCCAGATGGCCAAACAATTGCTTGAACCGGATATGTTCTTCAAGTGCCGAGAGTTCCTCGTCGGAAAATCGTCCCAAGGCTTGCTGGGTGTTCAGAAAACCGGTCATTATATTCTGGCGGAGCAGTTTCCGGTGAAACCGGCTGGCTTTGCTCACGGTGCGATTGCTTGCTATCCGTTCCAGTTGGTCGTGGGCAGTCCCGAGGAAAACAATACCGTTTCTGTAAGTCACATAAAGCGGAGCGGGCAATTTGCGGTGACTCAGGGCATACACCCGGTTGTCCAACGTCCCCACGCCTTTGTTCACTGTGTAATCCATAAGCCGCTGGTACAAGGCGTGGTTGTCGGATGAAAACATCAAGAGGAAGTCGGGAATGGTCTCGGTTTTCGTCTTTTCGACTTCCGTCACATTGTAGTCCTCGTCGTATTCATAATCGGTGTAGGCAATTTCGTGCTGGGTGAGGCCATTCAGCACGAACAATGCATCCCCCTTCACCGTTTCACCGATTGCTTTTTCATCCAGCAGCAACGCCAGGATATCCGTTCCAATATGGATTTCTTCTTCATATCCGCCCACCATCGGACCGTAAATCTTGCCGATCATTTTGGGAAACTCCTCCATATACGCTTCCATATCAATCGCATAGGCGAAAAACCCCATCAACGAATCGCTGTCCAGGTAACGGAGGAATTTCCGGTTGATTTTGTGGTCGTAGATCCGAGCATACGAGTGAGCGAGGTCGCCCTGCACGTCGAGTGAAGTCTTCAGCGTCAGTTCATCTTCATTGGCATAGACACCGGCCTGAAGGCTGCCGAAACCTATGGCCGATGTAGACGGGTAACGCCCTGCCAGCAACGAAAGGAAAAATTGGTCATAAATCAGTCCAAGGTTACGCACCCATGCCGTCACCAAGGCATCCTTATCCAAGCTTTGTACATAAGAAGCATTGTTTAGGATATGCTGCCGCGGCAAATCGGATAAGACCTGCTCCGCATAAGCGCCGACCCACACGGCCACCAATGAATCCTTCTTTCGGCGATTGGTTTCATACTGACTCCAATAACCGTCATCATAGCCGTCTGTTGCCGCGGTATCCCATGTACTATCGTCCCAACCGAAGCCGTTATCCAACGTATCGATGTCCCACCCGGCGGTGTCAATGACAACCCCGGTCGTGTCCACACCTTCATAAGGAGGAAGCACGTACTCATCAGCATATTCTTCCGTATACCCATCGTTGTCAAACGTGTCGGCGTATGCATAAGTATCGCCATAGTTGTCCTGTAAAATACCATACCGGGCGGCCACCCCCTCATCATAAAAAAAATCGTCTACCACGCTGCCGAAGGTAATCACGGCCAACCGGTCGTTCCACCGCACAGTGGTGCCCGGCGATGCCGTGTCGACTTCGGCACGGTATATACCGTCCACTTCAGTGAGAGCACCGCCACCGAACCCCTCAGCAAACTGGCTGCTATTTTTCAACGGCAACAATATGGTGTGATACCATATGCTGTCGGTCTGCCGGGTATAATAGTATAAGGATGAGTGGATGTCTACCCCCATATCTTCAATGGATGTCAGGGAAATACCTGCTTCCTTTCCGAAGGCTTGCAGCATTTTCGTGCCCAACATGGAGGTGCTGAAATCGGCCACGTCCACTAAGTTAAAAAAGTGACCGGTCCTGACGGACACCACGGCAAAGGCGTCCTCCGGAATACGGTGCGCCAAGTCCTGCGCATACGCATAAACCTGGCATAAACACGCCATGGCGGTTAAGAAAGAAGTGGTTTTTGTCATACTACTGTGCTAATTGAATACGGTTAGAAAGTGATTGGTTGCCATTGATAAGATCCATGATACGGGTTTGCAACATGACGGCTTTCTTTGATGCGGCCAGCTTTGCTGCGCCGTTGCTTTGTTGGCTGACCGGCCGCTCGAAGCGGTAGATACTGGTATATAACGCGTCCTTGAATATGGCCTGATCGGCGGGCTTCAGCCGGTTATACTCCGCCTTCGCTTGCGGAAGATGCGTATACGCCCGCCTGAATGTGCCATGGCGCCGGTCATACGCATATGAACTCTGGCTGTCCATCGGCATCTTCATTTCTTTGAACGCCATATTCATCACGTCGTTGAGGTCCGACACGTTGCTGAACGAGAATTTCATCACGGCGATGTAGGTATCGAAATTCACCTGATGTGTGACGTTGGTAATGCCGGGTATAGCTGCCAGCCGATCGGCCAGCGCGGACATCTCGCGGCGGATATCCGCCTGTGAGGGCACCTTATAGCCGTTGACACTGTCCAACAGCATAATCGACGCGAGCTTCGTACGGCTTTGACTCAGATTGGCCGTCAGCGTCACCGTTCCGGAACCATCCTCACGCACGGAAATGTCTTCAATAATCTGAAAACACGAGGTGAGACAGGAGCAAGACAGTACAACGCACATTAACCGGACAAGTCGACTTTTCGTCTTAATCATGGAAGCTTTCGATAACACCGGCAAATATAGTCTTTCGTTCCAGCTCATGAAACCCCTGTTTTCCGGGGTTTATTAATGATAGCAGGGTCGGCGTTGTTCTCTTCCTGCTACCCATGACATTTATTACATATTTTGCTTATTTTGCAACCCATAATTGCAAAAAGGCCTATGGACAATCCCCGCATGCATTGTTGGCTGGCCGTCGTTTCTGCTGTATGCTTCTTCGGAATCGGTGCCGTGATAGCCGCGCCACGCCAAACAAACAGCCTCACGCAGGAATTCAAGACGGCTACCACAGACTCCGCCAGGATCGCTATCCTGACGGAAATGGCCCGGCGGGTGCCACACAGCGATTCAGCCAAAGCGTTGACGCTGTGGAAACAGGTGCTGGATCTGGCCATCAGGAGCCGGGATCCGCTCAGTGAGGCGAAGACCTACCTGAATATAGGCTCCTGGCACTACGACCATTACCGGACCGATGAAGCCGACCGCTACAATAGGCGGGTTCAGGAGTTAACTGAACACGACACCGCACGCAACGCACGGGTGCTGTATGCCAAAAGCCAAATCAATGCGGCCAACATCGCCTGGCAGCGCAATCGCGTCGATGACGCGCTGAGCGGCTACCTGGACGTCCTCCCCCTGCTCAACCAGCTGGCCGACATGGAGTCCCTGGCACTCATCAATACCAACATCGGTATTTTATTCAACAACCAACAGCAATACGATAAATCGGCACACTATTTCCTGGCGGCGGCTGATCAATACAAGCAGCTAACGCCTATACGCCATAGCGATATCGCCGACATTTACATCATCCTTGCTGGGCACGGTCTACGCACCGATAACCTGCCGGATGCACCGCCAGATACCTATAATGGTCAGGGAAATGCCTACCTCGATAGCGCACTCCACTACCTGCTGTCCTTGGATGGCCGACACCGCAAATGGGCGGATTACTACAACATGAAAGGGCGCTACCAACTCGCTTCGGGCGACCTGACGGGAGCGGAGCAGGCCTTCCGCAGGGGTTTGCCCATTGCGCGGCAATACAACGACACCTATACGTCCTGCGACATCCTGCTGCATCTTTCGGAGCTGTACGAGCGCCGGGGGGAGTTTGCCAAGACGAGGCCGTTGCTGGACGAACTGCTGCAGACCAGCCAAACCAACCAGGTAGGCACGTACCAGTTGAAGGCGCTTCGGGCACTATCGCGCATGGAGCATCGCCTCAAGCAGCCAGACCGGGCCTATCGTTACCTGGCGCAATACATCGATTTGGCAGACAGCCTGCATTACGTGGAAAATACCAAAACCCTCCATGAAATGGAGGAAAAATACAAGCTGGCCGAGGCGGAAAACAACGTATTGATGCTGCAACGGGAAAACGAGCAAAAGGATTTCGCCATTGAGCGCAACCGTTGGTACATCGGATTGCTGCTCGGTATTTCCGTCCCTTTGCTGGCCACCTGCATCCTGATTTTCCTGCTGTACCGCAATAAACGCAAGCTGTTGGTTCAGCAGCAGCGCGTGCACGCCCTTGATGTGGAACGCATGGAACAGGTACATCGGAACTCCCTGCTCTCTGCCCTGCTGGAAGGCCAGGAAAAAGAACGGGAACGGCTGGCGCGCGACCTGCACGATGGACTGGGGGGTATTCTTTCGAGCATCAAGATGGATCTCTCACGCATTGCGCATGCCTTGCCGGAAGACGTTGCCCAGCGCCCGATGTTGGCTTCGGTAGCCAGCAACGTGGATGGTGCGGTGGAAGAACTGCGTGGAATCGCCCACAGCATGATGCCGTCCATGCTGGTCAAGTACGGTCTGGTGGAGGCATTGCGAGAGTTTTGCGACAAATTAAAACGCGCGGGTGTACCGGTTTTCTATCAGGTCATCCACTATCGCCAACCGGTCGCGCGGTCGCGCGAAATGGCGCTTTACCGCATTGCACAGGAACTGATCAACAATTGCGTCAAGCATGCGGAAGCAACGGAAATACTGGTGCAGTTGCAGCAATCCGATGCCACGGTCACGCTCGTGGTCGAAGACGACGGCCGGGGATTTGACACTGCGCGCTCCCGCAGCGGCGCAGGGCTCCGAAATGTGGGGATGCGCACCGATTTGCTGGAGGGCACATTCGATATCCGATCCGACAACGGAGTGGGCACGACGTTTACCGTCGAATGCCCCATATCGGCTACGCTTGTATCAGCCCGTATTCCATCGCCAGTTTGATGGCCGATGCCAGGTTTTTGACCTCAAACTTTTCCATCAGGTTCTTGCGGTGGCTTTCTACGGTATGCGGACTGATAAACAGTACCGCGGCGATCTCCTGCGTGGTCAGTCCTTTGGCCGCCTGGTGGAGGATCTCTTTTTCCCGGCGGGTGACCTTGGGTACGCTCTTCAGCCCCTCCGTGGTTTTCCGCTTCATGATTTCGGCCGACTGCGAACACAGGAAGCGCCGGCCGTTGATGACGGTACGGATGCCGTCGACGATTTCCTCCCCCACCGCATTTTTCTGAATATAGCCGTCGGCGCCTTCCTGAAACATGCTATTGATTACCGCGTATTCATTATGCACGCTGAGCGCGATGATCCGCGTGGCCGGTGACAGCCCCTTTACTTTCCGGACCAGGTCGATGCCGTTGATATCCGGCAGGTTGATGTCAAGCAGCAGCACCGCGGGAGGTTCCGATCCAATGGCTTCCAGCGTCGCCGCGGCATTGGCAAAGCATCCGCTGACCTGAAAGCCGTCGGCTTCGGAAAGTACATTTTTGAGCCCTTCCAACACCAGCGGATGATCATCTGTAATGAAAATGGATACCATAATAAAAATTGAGCTGGCTTAAAATTCGATATAATTTCCCAAACCAGCCGTGCCGTTCTGAAAAATGGCTGATTTTCGGGATGCTCACATTGCGGCGGAATCAGAGGTTGTGGCTCTTTCCAGATGTACTTAAAATAAATCGCTATGTGTGCCTGTTCTTACCAATGTAATGAGCCTTATGGTGTCCTCTTGCTCCCAAACCAACAGCCAATCGGGTTGGACATGGCATTCCCAAAACCCTTTGTACTTACCCGTCAATTTGTGCGGTTTGTTTTTTTGCGGGAGTGTACCTTTTTCAACCAACTGGGTAACGACTTCATCGAGAAGTCGCATATCCAAACCGCGCTTTTTTGCGAGTTTAATATCTCTTTTGAACTTTCCCGTCTGTTCAAGTTGATACATTACGAGTAAAGTTCTTTTCTGAAATCCTCCAGCGTGGTTTTGGTCGTCTTGCCTGATTTAGCCTCTTTTATCGCTTTTTCAGTATCTTTATTGTAACGAGGTTCTTCAAACTCTACAAAAGGAAGCGTTTTAAGATATTCATAGAATACTTTTGCCTGTTTGCTTCGCTTATCGATTTTTATCGTGATTTCCATATCCGCACATTTAATGATACTCCCCCCAAAAGTACGAAAAAATAAAATTGTTCGCCATTGATAGCGAAAGAATTGAGCTTATCCATGAAAATGGCTGATTTTCGGGATGCTCACATTGCGGCGGAATCCGAATCGTAGCGGAATCCGGGGCGCAACACGGCCTTCAGCTTTTCATAGGGCACAAACAACCTGAAGTATCCGTATGCATAGGGCGTCAGCTCATATAACCCGTAATGAAACGTAATGCCCTGTTTCGATAAAATGAAGTTCGATGAATAGGTGATCGAATCGGCGATGAAAATCCCGTATTCGTCTTCATTGAGCTTCACGTCCGGCTCAATACCATACTGCTCCCGCACTTCGGCATCCAGCAGTCCATTGAGGGCCTGCTCCTGACCGACATCCAGTATATCTTCCAATTGAAGCCATTTTTTGTCGCGCTTACGGTACGTGTAAAAGTGCTGGGACGACATGCCATGCGCACCGCCCGTATAACGAAAGGTGCTGAAACCCATGACCAGGTAATCAGGGGTGTTGAGCACCGGGTAAACCGAATATTCGTATTGGTGATTCAGGGTATACGCAAGCTGCTCATCCAGCTCTTCCACCCTATCCGTCATCTCGGCTTCATATCCTTCCTCGAACAAGCCAAGCTGCTGATCGGCATATGCACCGAAATCGGTGAATCCACCGCCCGTGATGAGCGCTGTCAACGCCCCGGCCAAAGCCCCGTCACCGGGCAAAAATCCACGGAACTGCATGGTCCCTTCCAGGGCTTCCTCCAGTTGCCCGGATTCCACCGTCACAATCGTGTGCCGCTCAAACGGCAAAAACCGTTCGACCCCACGCCTATCCGACAGCGTGAAATGGAAGGCGACGGTATCCGCTTCGCTCGCCAGCATACCGGTATAGGAGCGGCCGTCAAACGCGCCGGTAAACGTTTCGCTGTCGCCCTGGTCTAACCACGTACTGAGTACCAGCGACTGAAAATTACCGCTGCGTGAACTGCGGTACAACTCAACGGGTAAGCATTCATCGAGCAAGTAATAGTGCGCTGCAACCGGCGGTATTTCCTCGGGCAATCCGGCTTCCAGTGCCGGATAAATGGCAATTTCCATACAGGCCGCGTGCTGACCAATTTCCCCTTCAAGGAGGTAATAACCCGGCGATTGCGCCGGGATTGCGGACGAGACACACAGTAAAAGGAGAAGTAAGGACAACCGTTTCATTGCGATAATTGACACCGGCACAAAAATACCGACAAAACCGGCGACTGCCCTCACTGAAATCAGGGATTTTCAACCGTTAAAAATACCCCTGATTTCCACTATTTTTTTCCCTGCCGGGCCGCACTAACTTTGCGTCATGCGAAATGGCTGTGCACATCCGATTGCCCTGACGCTGGCTGCCGTATTGAGCACGTCGGCCAGCGCCTGTATGGCGCCCCCTGTGCAACCGCCCAGTGGACAACGCACTGATACAATGAAACATTATCTTTACCTGGCAGCCGATGGCCGGTATGGCTATGCCGACGAACAGATGAACGTCGTCATTCCCCCTTCGTTCCGCTCCGCCGGAACGTTTACCTCCACCGGTTTCGCCGTAGTGGAAGATGAGCAACTGCGTTATGGCGTAATTGATAAGTCCGGCGAGCTGGTTATCCCCTTCCGGTACAGAAACATTTACTTGCGAGTGGCGGGTAACCGTACGCTCGCCCGGACGGAACGGACCTATACCAATCGGCTCCGGTTTTGGGAGTGGCGTTTCCTGCCGGGGTTTTCCATTACCGGTGGCTCATCGGATAGCCGGTTGTTTGATACCGAGGTTAAACGCGCTCACGTGAAAATCACCGTACTGGAAACGAATCAGACCATTTATTCACAACGCGTACCAGCGGCAAGCAGTTATGGCCAGCAGTTTGCTATCAGGCCGCTGGACAAGCTACACTTCCTGCAAGGGAACAGGCTTTTTAAGCTCACCGACCGGAAGGTAAAGCGCTTGGCGCGGCATATTTTTGACGAGGTAGATGGCGGACTGCTCCTGCAGCAGCGGGGAAACGGCTTCCGGTTGATTGACCGCGAGGGGAAACCGGCTTCCGGCACGCGGTATAGACAGGCCGACAGCCTGCACACCGCTATCAACGGCTTGCCACTTTCCATTGCCGTAAGCAGCAATCGATACGATGATGCGTGCCGTGCCATGGTGCTTGCAGACGACGAAGGTCACCAGTATATCTTTCCCGATTTCAGCAAAGCATTTCCTGAAAGGATAGACGCAGCAGCCGTTCATGGCGTCGCCGCCGACACCGTACTCCGTACGGCCCGGTTGATCAGCGGGATGCCCGGCACAGACCGCTTCATGCTGCGGTGGTTCAATCGGCAGGCATCCTGGTTCGAACACACCATGGTCGATACGGCGGGCCACTGGCACATGGACCCG